>Ga0116138_1001860_pt1 | contig 11277 bp, 14 predicted proteins | sample June2015DPH_20_1_2_FD_88971 | JGI IMG/M metagenome (GOLD analysis project Ga0116138, IMG submission 88971) | Peatland microbial communities from SPRUCE experiment site at the Marcell Experimental Forest, Minnesota, USA - June2015DPH_20_150 | ecosystem: Environmental > Terrestrial > Soil >... | reverse complement strand
CATCGACTTTGAAGTGCTTTCTGTACCATGCAAATCCATCATAGCCCGGATATCCTTCATCCTCCCACGGTGAGGGGACATAGATTCGATCCCATTTAGAATCGTCAAAAACCGGATTTGACCATTGAGCATTGTCGCCGAGCTCGAACTTCCATTTCCCGCCGAGATCGAGCAGGAGTTTCAAATCGGGCGCCTGAGACCGGCCCGACGAAATGACGGCCAGAAGTGCGATGACGATTCCCAGAATACGGTCCTTGCTCATTACTCTTCTCCGATGTTTGTCTGGCCGTAACGTACTCGAACATGTGCAGGAATCAAATCTCCGCCTCGTAAAGAATTGTCAAAGAATGTCACGGCTCCTAGACTATCACATAACCGGTCAAACGGACCACTATCGCTGTGCAATGAGGGACTCAAGCAAACCGTCGCCATTGGTCTGTCCGTCCGTGATCGCATTCCTGAAGCCAAAAGGATTCGCGAATACCTTCATTGCCATGGATGCCTTTTGGCGAATTGACGCCGTTGGTCCCAGCAGAGCGAGATCAGACACTTTTTCCTGGAGTTTCCTCAGATCTTGCTTCGGATACGCGATCCGCATGACGGTGACGTGGCCAAGTGCCGATTCAACCACTGCAGGGAAATCCGAATTCAGGCAGAACAAGTAGTTCGTTTCAACCAACTTGAAATTCAGGGCTTTGCGTGAGTATTCCCGGGAATAGGAACTCTCGGTCTTCGAAAGCTTCGCTATATCTTGAGCGTGTGCACTTATGGCTGCGGTGAGTGCAAGCCCGATGATCAGAGCCTTGTGGGTTTTCATGACATCCTCCTGTTGTACGCCGTGGAATGAATCGTTGACTAGGGTTCCACATGCATACTACGGCCACCCTGGCTGGAGGATGTTTTCGTTCTGTAACGGTAGTGTAAAATAATGTCACGACGGAAGACGCTTCCGCGAACAGATCCAAATGAGAGTGGAAAGGAAGGATATCAGGCTACGAGTTTGTAACCGACGCCATGGATGGTGAGAAGGAACCGTGGGTTTGCAGGATCGTCTTCGATCTTCTGGCGCAGTTTCAGGATAAAATTGTCTACCGTTCGTGAGCTGATGGATTGATCGTATCCCCAGACATTTGTCAACAATTCGTCGCGGCTGACCGTTTTGTTCCGATGGTGCCAGAAGTATTTCATGATCTCGATCTCTTTCGGTGTCAGGTTCAACGGCTTTCCGGCCCGAACCGCCGCATAGGCTGCGAAGTCAATCTCCAGCGACCCGAGAACCATCTTGTCCTGGCCACTGCCCGCAACTCCCTCGGCTCTTCGCAGCAGGGCTTTGACCCGCGCAAGAAGTTCACGAACTCCGAACGGCTTCGTCACGTAATCATCAGCTCCAAGCTCAAGCCCCAGCACTTTGTCTATCTCTTCGCCCCTCGCGGTGAGCATAATGATGGGGGTTGTTATGCCCTGCTGGCGAACGTTTCTGCAAACATCCAGTCCGGACATCGCGGGAAGCATGATGTCAAGAATGATGAGATCGTACGCTCCTTCGGTGATCTTCTTGAGAGCTGTCTCCCCGTCTGCCGCCACGTCGACCTCATACTGCTCGAATTCGAGATTGTCTCTCAGCCCGCGTTGCATATCGGGCTCATCCTCTACCACGAGAATTGATGGCATGATGGTTCCTGCCTGTACTGAAAGTCCAGACTACGCAATATGTGGGAATGACAACCGGAACATGCTTCCGGCTCCCAGTTGACTTTTCACAGAGACCTTGCCGTTGTGCGCGTCCATGATGTGCCGCACGAGGGTCAATCCGAGGCCGCTCCCTCTTGCTTGGTGCGCCAGTCCGGAGGACGTGCGATAAAATTTCTCGAAGATCTTCGACTGCTCTGATAGAGCAATGCCGATGCCGTGGTCTTCGACTTCGACGAATACGCTTTCGTTCGTTGTGCCTGTCGCAACCCTGATCGACTTCTCTGTCGCGCTGTATTTCATGGCGTTATCAAGGATGTTCAGAAGAGCCTCAGAGACGGCTTCTTCGTCTGCCTTGATCAGAGGCAGGGCTTCCGCCAATTCAATGCGCACGGCGAAGCCGAGATGCTCCATATGAGCCTCATACTGGCCGACAACTTTGACAACAATCGGATTCAAGTCGAGTTCTGCGAGGTGAAATTCCTTTCTGCCCGATTCCATCCTCGAGAAATTGAGAACGTTGTTGACAAGCCCGGTCAAACGCTCGCTCTCTCTCACGATCGTTGAGTAATATTCCTTCTTTTTGTCTTCACTCGTTACACGTCCCATCTCAAGGGTCTCGCCAAACATACGGATGAGAGAAAGCGGCGTTCGAAGCTCGTGTGAAACGTTCGACACGAAATCAGACTTGAGTTGCGCAAGCTCCATCTCACGACGGATGGTCCGATACACAAACCAGACGCCAACAACGATCATTGCATCCAGAATCGCCAGCAGTGTCAGATTCCGGTAAAACCTCTCCCTGACCAGCTCTTCGATCGTCTGGCCTCGCAATCGGATTCCCAGGACATAATCCGGGAAGAGCCAGAGATCCTTGGTCTGGCGTTCCATGCCTTGAGCGATTGGTCCTGTCGCGTAGATCTGGCGCCGATCGGATCTGCGCAGAACGGAGAGAAGAAACTCATTTCCTGCCGCTTCTTCAAGCTTGCGCCTGAGAACATCGAGGACAAACTCCTCGCCATCAAGCACAATCCCTGCTATGAGGACCCGGTTGTGTGCTCCTTCGACCACAAACAAAAGGCACGTTGACGGTTCTCTCTGAGTGGCACCGATTGGCACCCCCTCGATCTTACGATATCCTGTCCTCTGGAGATGCAGCAAACGGGAAACGCGCAGTTCCTCGGAATGAACGAGCTTGGCAAAATCCGCTGAATGAAATCGCGGATGCAGCGAATCGCGAAGGGAGAAGCAGGCCACGGAGGCAGACGATGCAACTGTGTCGGCGACGAAGAGCGCTTCAATTCCCTTGTTCTTCGTGAGAAAGTCCTGGAAATCTATCCCGGCAGGGGGGGATGGAACTGGGAGTTGCTCTTTGACCATCCGGTTCACGTCACTGGCCCAGCTGTTCGCGATATCCCAGGCGTATTGATTCAGGGAAAAGAGAACCGCGTCGAGTTGTTGTCGGTAAATTTGCTCGATGACGGTTTCGTTCTGCGTGAGCGACGAGATTTCATATGCAGAGTAGAAAACGGCGGGAAGGAGAACCAACAGAATCAGAATTGCTGCAAGCTTTTTCAGCGTATTGACGTGTCGCGCGATCTTGAACAAGGGCATCGTTAGCAGTGTGTATATCGACAGATTGTATCTGCAAAGTATGCAATCAAGGGCGCATCCGCAAGAGTGCGTGGACGCATATCAATCCTCCGAACGCATTCGCAATCTTCTCTGTTACATACATAAGCTTTTTGGTACATCGTCCATCCGTGGGGGGCTGGTCAAACAAATCCCTTTCAACGAGCCAAGCATGAAAGACGATTGCGATTTCTTCGCAGAGCCCGAAGCTGACACATTCCTAGATCCGGTCAAAAACCTAACAACGTGATGAATTCTTGAGGAAAACGACTCTTAGTTTGGCAATGGCTGAACAAATTGACTAACTTATCATCGGCACCACGCCAGGGGGCTGGACAACTGAGGTAGGGTTCTCGAACAAGTGGATGATCACATACAGCTCGCAGTCTAAATTGGAAGGAACAACATCATGAGCAAAGGTCAAAACAGTAAAAAAGGTTCAAAGAAAGAACCGATGAAAACCATGAAAGAAAAAAAGGCGGCCAAAAGGGAGAAGAAAAATGAAAAGCTGAACCATGGACTTCTCAACCCAGAACACAGTTGAGGTTTTGGGAGAGCGCGGCCTCCTGGAATAGAGTGAACCGCCGACGGATACCGTTAGGTATTTGGTTCACAACCAGGCCTCAGGACAATTGTGGCAATTTGCGCAGGGTGTTATCAACCCACTGCATATTGAGGAAGAATCTGCACCGGCATCTGGATGCAGACTGGCCACAAGCTACGCCTAAACAATGATTTCGAGTTCTGCGGTCACAAAACACGAAAGGTTACAATGGAAGAAGAACAGAAAGAAGTACAGCCCACTATTGGCGAATACCAAGGCAAACCTATTCTGCGAATCCCGACTGTAGACAAGCCAAATCCGGATACCACCTGGCATTGGATGTCGTTCGGGAAGAACAAAGCGAAAGCGATTGTGAAGTATTTCGATGCGATAAAGAAGTTTGCCGAGGAGTAAGTGTGGCGGACAAGGTGGCATTGCCCACGTAAGAAAAACCGATTGTCGATTTCTTCGAATAGCCACTCAGAAGTCACTTGTGCCGGGAACCGCGGAAGTTGAGGATTGCTGGACAGGCTGAATTTGAGCGGTCATGAACTCTAACACGCACCGGGAGGCGTCTATGAATACTCGCTGCAGATTCGTTTCAAGACTTCTCACAATTTCCTTCCTCATGCTCGTTTCTGTTGCTGTATTATTAGCACAGACTCAACCACAGACTAAAGCGCAGACTCAACCACAGACCAAAGCGCAGACTCAACCACAGACTAAGGCGCAAACTCAACGACAGACTAAAGCGCAAACTCAACGACAGACTAAAGCGCAGACTCAACGACAGACTAAAGCGCAGACTCAACCACAGACTAAAGCAAGCACTCAGCAGCCTACATCGCAGACGCAAAAAGCAATTCCAAACGGAACGAAGAAGGTTGAAAATCAGACTGCAAAGGGCAAGTCATATTCTGGTCAATGTCAGGCAATAACCAAAAATGGAACTAGATGCCCTCGCAGAGCATTACCTGGTTCAAAGTACTGTCGGCAACATGGTGGAAGGTAGATCAGGCCCGTCTCTCAGCTTAGGTCACACTATTGAAGACAGATACAGAGAAAGCACGGGCGGATTTCATGAGAGCAATTGAGTCGGGTTCGCGCGTCTCACACGAACTAGTGATGAGTGCAAGTAGGCGTGCGTAGCTGTACCAAATAGTGAAGGTGAACAACGCGAGAAGAACAAAAAGAAGTGCAGTCCATCATTGGTGAATACCAGGGCATACCAATAGTACGCATCCCGACAGTAGACACTCCGAATCCGGAGACTACCTGGTATTGGATGTCGTTCCGGAAGAACAAAGCGAAGGCGATTGTGAAGTATTTCGATGCGATAAAGAAGTTTGCTGAGGGGTAAGTGTGGCAGACAAGGTGGACACCACTTGTCTAGCTTGTCGAGAGAAACGCTTTCGATTTCTTCGCAGATCGTGAACCTTCAGTTGTTTTTCTGAACAATAGCTCGTATCTTTGTATCAGCAACTCACTCAACAAAGAATGGAGCAACGGCATGGCGCATTCCATCAACCGTTTTGTGCTTACCCCTAGCGAAGCTGCGGCAAAGGCGTTGATAGTCGACCAGCTCAGGACCACTCCCCGCGGCCCGTGGGTGAACGGCAAGAAAACGAGCCTGCCAGCATCAAGAGATACGACATCGGTCAGCAATAAGAAGAAATAAGTGAGACAACGAACACCAAACAAGGAATAATGCTTGCCTGCGCCCTTCGAGCCCCCGCTTCCGCACTTCATGCTCCAGCGGGCAAGTCGGCGGTCAGGAATTTCGAAGTGGTTTGGTAGACTTCGGTATTTTGCGTTTCAGCGTTCAATATTCATTATTCATCTTTATCCGGGCGCTTAGCTCAGCTGGTTCAGAGCGTACGCCTCACAGGAAGTTGTCATATCGTTCCTACGCAGTAGACTCCCCCAAAATCTCCCTCTGGTCTGTTTTGTTGGAAATGTTGCAGCAGCTAGGAGATTTCATTCCTTCGCTCATTTGTCACATCCACGAACTACTCGAGAAAAACGATTTCGATTTCTCCGAGTCGCCACTCAGAATGCACTTGTGCGGGGAAGGGCGGAAGTTGATGAGAGGTGTGATTTCCTGCCCACATTTTCAGCAATCTCGACGGACTTCTACGAAATACCTTGGGCTCAGCAATGACTGGGCCTTTTTCGTTGCATGCCTTGCGTTGACAATTGCCTCTCTCTTGAGTATCATTGTATCGTTTACCTCAGCACCGGTTTTTAGATACGCCGTCCACTGTAAATCACCTACCTCACATGGAGGCTGCCTTATTGAACAGGCGCTCAGTGGAAGTCGACCCTCAGGATTGCCTAGTTCTACTAATCAACCGTAGTGCTCAATAACAAACAACGAGAGGACACGATTATGAAATGGACAGTTCCGTTCTTGGTTCTGGCTGTCTTCGCCGTGGCAATCTCAGGTTGCTACACAGTGAATGTAATCGGCACGCCAGCCGACCAAACGCTTTCACTATCGAACCACCCTAGCGGGACACTGGTGAAGCATTTTTCGACCTCGATGTGGGTGCACCATCTCATCGCTGGGTTGGTTCCCTTGAATGACCCTGACGTGGCAAAAATACTGTCGGATGAGGTCAAGGCAGCGGGCGGCACCCACGCAGTAAACATCAAGGTGAATTATCAGATGACGTTTGTTAATGGCCTGTTGAACCTTATCACATGGGAAATCTATAACCCATTCACATTGACCATAGAGGGTGACGTAGTAAAATAGGAGTTCATGACTAGACGGTGCCTGTAGGTTATCGATGGATTGACCCTGCAAAATAGGACCTGCAGTGGAAAAGGACTATCACAAAACGTCGGCACCGCGCTGAACACTTGCTAGAGTGACAACACGAGAAAGGCGTGAACGTGAAGCCGGGCTATTGCAAGTCCGGCTTCTTCCTTCTTCGCGGGTGAGAAGGTACGTGGTTCTTCAGGGTCCTCCTGAGGGGAAAGGAAATCTGTGCTCACCTTCAGCCTGAGCAAATGCACAGCACAGTAAACAGGATAGACCTCCGACTCAACTGAGACCATTCAGCCTGGGGCATTTTTTGCAGCAGTGCCGGGGTCCTTGTGGCGGTTGATATTTGCGGGGGTCTTGGGTAAGTTAGGTGGGACTCCCCGAGCACCGATTTCCTTCCAACCATCAACGGCTTGCACCAAACCAGAAGGAGGATACTACTATGGAATGGTATCTGAATGTTGTAAGGTACAATTATGCAAACGCCAATGGACGAGCAAGTCGCAAGGAATACTGGATGTTCGCTCTGTTCAATTTGCTCTTCCTTATCGCTGCGTATATAGTTGATTATCTCCTTGGCACATCTCCGTGGATATATGTGCTTTATGGTTTGGCAATCTTTGTTCCAAGCATTACAGTTTCAATTAGAAGGTTACACGATATTGGAAAGAGTGGTTGGTGGCTCTGGATTGGTGTTATTCCGTTTATTGGCGCCATTTGGTTTTTAGTGTTGGTATGCACAGATGGAACTCCAGGTGCAAATAGCTACGGACCGTCGCCCAAGGCTGCGTAATACACCTGCCTGGTTTGGGTTCCGTTCCGTCTGCGACATGTCCATTGACTCGTCTCACACCTTCTAGGGCAGCTGTGCTCGCTTGGATTCCTCAAAGCGATTTGCATCTTTGATTTTGGTTGCAAGCTGAAGTGTATTTTAGGTGCTCACATGATGGCTCATCGGCAGCCATCGAGTAGCCGCTGTCTGACCCTGCTTAGGTCTTACCGCTTTAGAGCCTCACTCCGACAACCCGCTGGTCGCGCGCACCGTTTTCCCGCCAGGCAATCAGGGCAATCCCAAAGCCCGAAGGAGGCACAATGAAAAAGCAAGTGATTGGTTTTGTCTTGGTGGTCGCTTGTCTCCACGTTATATCTTGTTCGAAGGATGCTGCAACCCAATCGTATGAGAGTGGGCATGCGAAGTACGAGCTCAAAGACTACGAGGGAGCTATCGCCGATTACAGCAAGGCAATCGACCTGAAACCAGATTATTATGAAGCCTATAACAACAGGGGAGTTGCAAAGGAGCAGCTCAAAGACTCGGCGGGAGCTATGGCCGATTACGACAAGGCAATCGAGCTAAAACCGGATAATGGAGAGCCCTACGTCAACAGGGGGAACGTAAAGCTTCACCATCAGGACTGGCTGGGAGCCCTTGACGAATACAACAAGGCAATCGACCTGAACCCGGACCTTGCAGTTGCCCACAAAAACAGGGGAGTCGTATACTTGGGGCTTCTGCAAAAGGACAAGGCACGGGCGGCCTTTGCGAAAGCAATAGAGCTTGGTGCCAGCGTCCCTCAAGAGGCTTTGGATATGTGCAAGTAGGATGGACTGTGGCAGACAAGATGGACGCTACTTGTCTAGCTTGGTGAGAATAACGATTTCGATTTCTTTGAGCAGCCAATCAGAAATCACTATCATCAGGATTGACGGAAGTTGGGAGAGGCTGACGAACCCTTTTGGTATGTGACTCCCAGCTTGCCAATGGCAACAGATCAACTAACTTGACTACAGGGGGGGCAGGTCAGGTCACCCAAAGGTCCGGCACTGCCAACGTGTAGCCGCAACTACCACTTGTTCGGACCCTATTTTCTTCGTACATTTAGCACAGACAGAGAAGCTCTGTCATCAACATCGTTCTTTCAAATAGGTCTCATTGCGATAGTAGTCCTCCTTTGCCGGCTGTTGAAGCCGAGCTTCGAAGTGCTTTGGGGCATGTGTTCTTCACTTCACATGACATTTTCGCCTTGCGGAATCTGTGTCTGTGTCGGATGTATGCATTCATCGCTTCGGACATACCAATATCACCTTGAGCTTTCGCTCTCGTGTGATTAGGACAATAGACTGACAATATGTTCTTTGTCAGGATATGATTGCGCTGGAAATGCGCTTTCAAGTTAGAGAGTACACCACTGAGGGCACTTGATCGAGCAGTCAGTGGCACTATCCACGAACGATCAGAAAGGAGGATAATGCAATGAGACTTCAAAGGTGGGTCGTACTTTACCTATTGAGGGCTATTGAGAAACTGGATGAAAATCCAAGTCTTGGTGTCTCCCATAGGTCAAAGGAAGAGAAGCGGTTGAGAAGGAAGTACCTGAGGGAACAGCGTAAGATTCCTGGGAATAGAAAGGTCACGATCAGCTCCGTCCTTAATATCCTAGAGCTGTTGTTGAAGGTCATCTCATTAGTATTCCAAATCTCTTCCAAAACTTGCGCTCGAAACCGAGCAAGATTCTTCGCTCGGGAAAAACCTCATTACATAACAGTATCGGAAAGTGGCCTACTTTCCAAAGACCGTTCCTGAGTTGGCTGACATCCTGGGTGTCACGACTCAGGAATTGTCGTTTTGGGCCGGTTCCGTTGAACGAAGTGTAAGGCTCAAGAAGATCCCCAAGCCGAATGGCGAAAGCCGCCCTATTACGGTTCCAGTGCATAGTCTCAAAATATTTCTCTCTCGTCTCGACGATGCCGTTCTACGAAAGGTGCTTCTTCATCCTCTTCTGTATCATCGGCCGGGGTCATCTTACCTGGAGATGGTCAAGCAACCCCGTAAATGTAAGTGTCTCATTACTGCTGACATAGATGAATTCTATCCAACCGTTTCTCCCAAGAAGGTTCTCAAATCGCTATTGGCGGAGGGCTTTTCCGAAGATGCTGCAATGGTGATAACCCGATTGACGACTGTCTCTTATTCATTGCCTCAGGGTTTCCCGACGAGCCCGACCATCGCCGGGATAGTTCTCAGGCCAGTGGGTGAAAGGCTGTCGGGGTTGTCTGGTGCGTGTGGCTTTCGCATAGGACTCTACGCGGATAACTTGGCGATCAGCGCAAAGTACAACCCAAGGAAATTCGAAGGCCTGATCAAACGTATCTTTCTCCAGAACGGGTTCGACCTTGACAAATGGAAGGTGATGACGCGAGAAGATAGACAAGAGATAATGAATATTGTCGTGAACAACGGAATGAGTGTCAAACCAGAATATCGAGAGGAAGTGCGCAGGGACATATTCATGCTCTCGAAACTCAAATCGAGCGACTCGAACGGGGATTTCCCAAAACAACTCAAGTCTGTCCAAGGGAAACTCAATCACATCCGCAGTGTCAACACGCATCAGGCAGATGTTCTTTGTAGGTATGCAAAGAAGTTGGCTGTCCGAATTTGATAATCCAGACGATCCTAAGCTTACCCAAGCCAATGGTTTCCACCACGGACTTAACGTTCTACGGGCTCCGCATTGCATCAACTACGATTTGACATATTCCTCACCCGTTGCTGCCACATCACAATGAGGTCACATGTTTGAGAATCTGCCTTTATGCAGAAAAGAGAAGTACTTCACATCATGTCTGCTTCCGCAAATAATCTGCGGCGACAAGCTCGAACGACTCCACTTGTTTCTTCAAATGCTGAATGTGCCTCACGAATTCATTAGAGAATCGTATGATGCAGAAAACCTCACATTCTATACAGAGTACTCTTTGAAGGAATCCGCCAATTGGAAGGAGGCCAGCGAAATCGAATCAAAAGACACGCCAGATTTGATTCTGCTGCTCAAGAGCAATGAAACCAATGCTCTCTTCCTCCTTGTTATCGAAGCGAAAATGTACAACAAGACAAGTGCAAAGAAATTCAGGGAGCAACTCGACAATCAAAAGAAGATAATCCGAGCGATAAAAGCTCACAATGCTAACATTGCCAAAGACCACATTCTTCATGTGGGACTCCTACTTAGGATACCCAGCGGACTTGTCGCTCCTGATGGAGAAAAGCTAATCACATGGAAAGAAATCGTGGAATTGTATACAGAGGAGATACCGGACAACTACTTCCTGAAAATGTTGGAGCATGCTGAGACAAGGACAGACCTAGTCTCAGGGCGATGGGCTACTGGCATGAAGGGCAGAACAGTTCATAACAATTTCTCTGATAAGCTCACGATTTCGGATTTGCTTCTGAAGTGTGAGAAGGAGGGAGATAGCATTCAAATTGGAGTTATGGGTGGTTTGAGTGCTCTAAGAAAGATGACCATCGGCAAGATTCGTAGCAGGAAATTCAAATGGGATACTGTGAGCGGCTCAATCGGGAAGAAGAATAAGAGCAATTGGATACCTGGAGGTAGGTTTGTGGCTGAAGCGAAGAAGATCCTCCCTGAATAGTTCTGGAAAATCCGCCGGTGGCTTAACAAAATAGCCACAACTGCATGGGCAAGACCACTCGGACTACTTACGGCTATTCGAGAAAAACGATTTCGATTTCTTCGAGTAGCAAAGGCAATTCACTATCGTCAGTACTGACGCAAGTTGAGGAACGCTGACGAACCCTTTTGGCATGTGACTGTCAGCTTTCCAATGGCAACAAATT
>Ga0116138_1001856_pt1 | contig 11299 bp, 11 predicted proteins | sample June2015DPH_20_1_2_FD_88971 | JGI IMG/M metagenome (GOLD analysis project Ga0116138, IMG submission 88971) | Peatland microbial communities from SPRUCE experiment site at the Marcell Experimental Forest, Minnesota, USA - June2015DPH_20_150 | ecosystem: Environmental > Terrestrial > Soil >... | reverse complement strand
TTGAAGAGTGCGAAAAGGGACAGTTTCCCGGTGAGATCTGCCTCGTATGATGCGACGGAAAATGTGGTGTCAAACCGCTCACGTGTATTCATCAAAAATGCCCTGGGTTGATCGTCAATGGTAGTGAAATATACCTTTAGGAGCAGAGCAATTCAATGACTTAGAATGCCTGGGGAGAATCTTCGTCCGCAGGCTGCCTGACCTCGATCCAAAGCTGACTGAAGGGGACAAAAAAAAGAAACACCTACAATCGATAGAAGTTGGAGGTGCTCGTTGTAGCGGGAGCCCCGCTCCAAGAACGAGCCGGGCAAGCCCCGATGGAAAACATCGGGGCAGGCAGGTCACACTACCAATATTGGGAGGGAGCCGCTTGAGCTTGCGGCGAACGAAACCGCGATTGGCAAACTATCTCACAGGCGGGACCCTCCAGATTGTCCCGAGGATCCCGGGCTTTGTCCGAAGCGGATCCGGCGGATCCATACGCTGAATTGTCCCCGGCGGGACGTCTGGCTGATAATATACTGTCAGGATCACGCCTCGTTCCAGCTCGACTGACGCCGGGTAACCCAGATCGCCGTTCGGTGCATCATCCCGCAGAACCACCTCATCCCGGAGACTCCAGTTCACCCCATCATCGCTCAAGCATGCGCGTTGGCCATACAACGGGCGACGATAGCCATATGTGCAGAGAACTCTTCCGTCAGCGAGAAGGGCCAGGTGGGGCGGATATCCCCAGAGCGATGTAGCAAAGGGGGCGGCCCATGTCTTCCCGTTGTCGTCCGAGTACGATTCCCACAACACACACCGCGGATCCCGGTCATTGTAGGGGTGCGTGGTCGCACGGATCATCATGATCACTCGTCCGGTCTTGAGCTGCAGCATGTGCGGCTCACCGAAACTCAGGCTCTCGGGGTGCGGGGATACGATCGTCGCCAGGTGACGCCACGGGCCGGACGCCGAGTCGGCCGTGTGGACGATGATGCTGTCCGGACTTTCGCGATACGAGGCAAGAAGGAGACTCCCGGTCGACAGCTCAATCCCGCCGTGAACTGAGTCGTGTCCCCGGGTCAGTTTCGACCATGTCCGTCCGCCGTCGCTCGAGACTGCCGTCGAGGCTCCGGAGTTTCTCATTCCATCCCGGTATCCAGGCCGCCCGACAATCGCGATCCAGCGGTCGAGCAGATCGCGCCCGTAGGAGTTCGGCGCGAGACTTTCGTAGGACTCTCTTGTGTGGAACGTTGACCAGAAGTGACCCACGATCCGCCCATCACGAAGAGTCGTGATCCCCGATTCACGGTCATCGATGGGAGAATCGAGGACAACAACCGGTCGGAGCCATGTCTTTCCGTTGTCGGCCGATCGGCTGAGAAGGATCGCGCCGTCCGGTCCCAGATGCTCCTCCGTTCTCGTGAACAGCACGACGAGATCGCCCCCCAGTGTCCTGGCAATCGAGGGCCAGGCGCAGTACTCTGATGACGACTCATAGATGTTGATGTGTCCGATGACGTCAGCGCGACTCCTCAGTCCCATGCCGTCCTGAGTGCGGACCAGGAAGGGGCACAACAGGATGGCGGCAAAAGAAAAGTTCACGATCCGCATTGCCGACCATTGTCGCTTACCTGCTATCCGATATGTGCTATCATTCATTATTATTTCAATGCTTTTCCCAGAACTATACTGTATGTCCTGACGGCCACGTCGTCGCGCGTCTCCGCCCGTTTTGCGATCCCTTGAGCCCCCGGGAGAGGCTCTTCATCGGGAGCCATCTTCCAGAGCGCAATATTCGAGAACGTATGCTGCACTTTCTGTTTCAGCCTGTCGAACTCACCTGTCGCCTCGTATGCTTTTGCGTGCTCCAGGCCACTCCAGATTGTAATCGAGAGGAGTTCATGGTCCCACCTCACTCCTTCCGCAAGATATGCGTCGAGGCATCCCTCGACCTGCCGGAGCCCCGGGATGATTTCCCGATGATAGATCTCGACAAACTCGCGCTTTTTCTCCGGGTTGAGCTTCATCGACATGATGCGCAGGTACATGGAGCCGGCTCGTCCATCGGGGACTCCCGAGGCTTTGAGCGCGGAGACATCCGTGCCATAGGATTTCACCACCGGTTCAGGGGGCACCGGCCAGAACTCCGGCCGGAGGTCAACCGAAAGCTGCACTCTCCATTCCGCGGATTCGGAGAAGAATGGACGCGACACCTCGAGCAACTGGGCATATTTCCCACTCCGCTCGTAGGCAAGCGCATCGTCCTGGTGGCTCCAAAGAGTAAATGAGATTCCGTCGTTTTCCTCCTCAAGGCTGTGCACCAGCCCGGCGTACACACAGCCGGGAGTGTGCTGAAGTGCCGGAATGATCACGCGTTCGTAAGCGTTTTTGAACTCGTAGATCTTGTCCGGATTGACTCTCATTTGCACGAGGCGCATAAACATGGCAGGATCCCTCCTTCAGTTCTATTAACCCTGGAAACACTGTAATCCATTGCAACAGACAGTTATTTGTGCTGAGACCTTGCTAACGAAAGACCAACTGAAACGTTCGGCTCTCAGTGATTTTCTTCAAATCCCTTCCTGAACCCTTCGATGAAGATTGGTCTTCTCTTAGCTGGAACTAGCCCGAAGAAACGGTTGAGGTGCTTCCTTAGCCACGCGGCCACCTTGACTGGTTCGTCCAGAATCTCTTCTAACTTGTCGAGAACATCAGCGTCTATGTGTTGACCGACATTCCTTCCCAGTTCGAAGCCGGGGTTGAAAAAACTACAGCGCCCAACTTCTCCGTTCGCCGAACTAACAACTTTCCGAACCGAAGCATCAATCAAGAGACCCTTGAAATAGGCAGGAACACGTGCCTTCCAGACGATCTGCTTCCATTGTTCATGTTTGGTCGCCATATGATGTGCCCTTCCTTGCATATATACTCTTCGCGCTCACTCAAAGCCCTGACCTCTGCACAGCTCACCACACCTTCCCTTCCTTGTTCTCATCTTTCTCTTTTGCCGAAGGCATCACTTTACAAAATGTCATTCGAAACAGAAACGCTAAAAGCCCCATCACATAAGCAATTGCACTCACCCCGTCTTATACACAGGGCGATTATTCTTTCATGATTGTTTTGAACAAATATGTTTTCTGTTTTGATTTTCGCAGGATAAAATCAGTTGGCAAAGTCAGAAATATCAATTTCACATTTTCCTTGCGAATTTGGTTTTTGATATAGCGTTTGGCTATTAGCCCCAGCTGGCGCTCGTTCGCAACGAATGCCATGTAAGCTCTACAACTCCATTTTCGATTCAGTTGGACAACTGCGCATCTCATCAAAAAAGGGTGTTCTTTTTTCTTCAACACATTTTGCGGCATACAGGTAAAGGGCAGCACTCCAGGTTTGCCAGTCCTGCCCCATAGGCTTGCCATCCTGAGCCTTTAGCCATTCGTTAAATCCAAACTTGACAGTCTTTCTATTAGAGATTTTTATACACCGGGTAAGCTCCATGAGTTTTTCACTGGCAAGTGAATACCTTTGAGCTGCAACTAGGGCTGCCACATAAAACCCGCATATGAAAGGCCATATACCGCCATTATGGTATTCTCCGGGTTTGTTATATGCTGAATATCGCGCATGCCAGTCAGGATCTTTAGGTTTAATAAAGGGGAAGAAATTAGGCGGCAGATCGACTGCCAGGTCACCTCTTTTTCTCATGCCTGCACACTCTTCTTCGATCCAAGAAATAATTTCCTCAGCACGCGAGGGTGATGCTATTCCGGAGAGAATGGCAAGACTGTTACCGAGCAGGTCGAACCGTTCGCTGCTATAAATTTTATAGGACCAGAAAGCATAGTAAGGCTTATGTTTTACCGCAAGACCTTCGTGGACATGATGGTGCATCGTCCCTCCGGTAATAGTAAACCGGCCCATATCGTGGCGCACAGTATCTGCTCTTTTATCCTGACCTAGAAGCCGGAGATAGCTATATACCAAGGTGTTCACAAACAGACCATATCCGGTCACCCATTGTTCATCGCGCCAATCACTTGTTGGCTGCTGGGCGACCAGGTACCGGTCCGATGGGCTTTGATACTCCATCCATGTCAAGGCTTTTTCAACTGCTTCATTAAGAAAGTCCGATTCACCTGATACTTTTCTGAAAATGCCAACACCCAACAAAAACAAAGGAGTAGTATCACTCGATCCACGATCTTCTTTGTCATGTACTAGTGAGGGAATGTGGCCCCGTTTTGTCTGATTTTTTGAAAGTGTTTCCAACACTTTACGAATACTATCCATCAGCTTCTGATTATCTGAAACGGCAATTCCCAAAATGGAAAACATTAAATCCCTTGTATACGGCTCCGGATACCCCCAGCCAGCAGTCCGTGGAAGTCTGTGGTATGGTCCATGGGCATTATGAAGCAGCACTTTAAGGGCGGCTTTCTTCGCCTCTTCTATCTCGTGCCCGTTTACGGTTTGCATTTTCAAATTACTTTATTCCCAATTTGTCGTTCATTATCTGAACAAACCGTTTTGCAACAACGCGGTAGTCATAATTTCTCACTACACGGTCTCTGGCTGCTTTGCCCATTTTTTCGCGCAATGCTGCATCAGTCATGAGATCCATCAAATAATTGGCAATGTCATGAACATTTGCACGGTAATCCACTGTCCGTGGCTCTTTGAATACCACTCTATGTTTATCTTCAAAGCCCGATTCATTGCCAAGCGTTACCTGATCCACAACAATTTTCTGTGCTACATCTGCCAGGAATGCCGTTTCGCCATGGATAAGTGTATCAAGCATTCCCATAGCTTTAATACCTATAACCGGTTTTCCACAGGCTCCCGCTTCCACTTGTGGCATTCCAAAGCCTTCAAGCCGGGAAGGGGCCGCATATATGTCGCATGCCCCAACCAGGTAAGGCATGAAATTTCGTGAAATGGTGTTGGTTTCATAAGTGACATTTTTTTCAATGCCCAGGTTTGTCGCCATTTCCAGATCAGCCAGGTTTTGAAGCTTGGTTCGAGGCTGAGGCCATACTTTGCACACATATTTCCAATCGGGTGCTTTAGTGTCAATGATAGCAAGCGCCTGCATTACTTCCTGTGCACCTTTTGATGCGGCATCTCCGCCAACAGTGAGAATCATTAACTGATCGGGTGAAATTCCCAGCGCTTCACGCACCGCCACAATTTTCGGGTCGTCCTTGCTGTAAGGTATAAAAGCATCCGTATCGCAGCCTACAGGTAACACTTCAATCTTATCGCCATTGATCCCGTCGCGGACATACATCTCCTTGACCCATTTCGATGTCACCAGTATAAGCGGAAGTGCATTCAAAACCTCTTGGTAGTTTGCAATATAGCCGTCGGCAACCAACCATGGTACCGGCTGCACGCCATACCGTTGCGGGTGAAGCACCAATTGTGGCGTCTGCCCCCAATAACCAACACCAACAACAACATCTGGCTTAAACCAGCGATAGTACCATTCCTTCTCCTGTGCTGATTCCAAATGAACAGCATAGGCATCAACGCCCATTTCAAGAAGGCCCCTGTAGAGAAGATTACCCTGGGTTGATAGCCCTCCGGGTGAAGGAGGGTAATAATATAATAGCAGCACTTTCACGTTAGAACTCCTCCATTATTAAGCCATTTCTTAGCATCGTTCGGATTGGAAAATTGCCAGAATGATTCTGCCCTCGGTGTTGTTTGTGCTTCCCAGCTATTTTTTTCAAATCCGTAGGTGGACGTAATGATGCTGTGTTTTTTCAGCCATATCCATTTTGTAAGTTTTCGGCAAATGGCGGCTTTCTCAATTGATCTGGGATAGTATTCCTTGTTGCCGTCCTCGTAAGCAAAGGTCCAAAGTTCGTTGGTAGAAATTTTACCGGCATGCCAGAGTGTAATAACCGCTTTGCTAACCTCCTCATGCCTGAGGTGTCTTGTGTATTCTCCGGTTGGATTATGGGAAATAATCAGGTCGTAATGGCTGGAAGGTAATAAGTCCAGAATTGCACATTCAACCTCTTTTTCATCTAAAGGCTTTTGTTCAGGTCCGTCGTCAAGGTCGCCCATAATCCCTTCCGATTTAAGCACTCTTAATGTTTTATCAAATTTAGCGGAACGTTCCGAATCACTTTTCCGGCTTAGGCAAACTATAAAACACTTCCATGACGGATTGCTCAGAATGGTTCCGCCTGCCCAGAGTGTTTCATCGTCCGGGTGAGCCACGATTACTGCTACAGACTTTGGAATTATACTATTCATGTTCAGGCGTTGGCTACCTGCAGTGGGAAGTAAACCTCTGGTGGCATACAAATGGAAAGACCGCCGTCATCGCCACTGCAAATCTGGAAGTCCTCTTTCCCGCATTTCATGCCTCAGTGAGATTTGTGAGAGGCGGGCACGGTGTCTGGATGTAAAACTACGCTTGCCTTAAACCAAAAGCAAACAGAGGACAACTTCGAGGGAAAAGACAGGGTATGATTGAAGGATTGCGGAACAAAAGAGAAAATCCCGACCGATTTATCCCGTGAGCCGAAGACGAAACGGGATCTTCAGCGATGAGGATTCTTCTATCTTAACTATTTCCTCTTGAGATTAATCCCATGGATTGCGTTTATATAGGCCTTTGAGCGGATGTAGGTCCTTGCGGCCATCAATATAAACTGCCACCCATTCAGCCAATCGTTTCCCTAACAGCCGGCACGATTTTATCTCCTTTTCCTGTCTTGGCTCTCCGGCCTGAGTTGCACCGTAGTGCGCTGTAAATTGACGGCCTGAATAATCGGGCACCCCGAACACCAGGAATCCAAAATTTATCATGATTGTCATCAATGCTTGACATGTCAATTCAACGCCGCCACCCCAACCACCTTCTGAGCTGAAGGCGCAACCGATTTTTCCATCCAACTTCTGCCAATCCGGTAAGAGATCTTCCCAGAACTTTTTCATGTCCGCAGCAACTGTACCTAATTGAGTTGGCGAGCCGAGTGCTAGCCCATCGCACCAAACAACATCATCACGGTTTGCTTCATCAATAGATTTGACACGGACTTCAATTGCCGGTATTTCAGCCGCACCTTCCGCTATATAAGTTGCCATTCTTCTTGTGTTGCCATCTTTGCTGTAGTACAGAACCAGAACTCTGCCCATAGACTGCTTTCCTATGTAGATTGGTAAATGAGCGTTGGAGTGCTCCCCGTTTCGGTCGGGTCATTTCATTTTTGACGGAAACTTCATCGTCTTTCCCGCAACCATAAAAACGCCTTTCCCAAGATGGTGGATGGTCCGTGGGCGTTTCTTCGCCGGATCGATCCATGCCTTGAGCGCCTTCAGCACAAAGAGGTTGTATTTGTCCGCCAAGACTGTGTCGACGACTTTGCATTCGATGTTGGCGTAGCATTCGCCGATGAGGGGCGCTTTGACTCGCGATGCGGACACCGCAGTGAGCCCGAAGGCTTCAAATTTATCGATGTCCCGACCCGACGTATTGCCGACGCGCACTACTTTCGCCGCGAGTTCCACGGTGGGAATGGCGATAACACATTCTTTGGTCGCTTCCAGGATATTGAAAGTATAATCGCGATTGCTAATGACACATCCTATAAGCGGCGGCTCAAAATCCAGCATGGTATGCCACGACATGGTCATCACGTTGTTCCGGCCACGCCACGCTGTCGTCACCATGACGACCGGTCCCGGTTCAAGCAGGCGATAGACCTGGGATAATGGAAATGATCTCTTTTTCATTGCGGTGTATCTTATGACTGAAGCACAATAGTCAGGTTTTTATAGAATCAAACCATTTTCTAGCGTGAGAAAATGCCACCCGCAGTCCTGCAATTCTTCCAGCACTATAATTTCCTACCGTACATGATAGGTCCGAAATTTGAGAGTCCCCTCTAAGCTTTTGAGATAAGAATCACGATAGAATAAGGATTTACTAGGTACTGATGTTCTCCATACAGTTTCTCCTGTCCACGCTCCAGGATGTCTTCCGACACGGGAAGCCACGTATCAACAAATCTATACCATTGCCGTTCTTCAATCACAGGAATGTCGAACATCAATGGCTCCTGGTCCATATTCATCATGACGTGAATGTCGGGTTCCTTTTCTTCGAATGCACCCATGGTAAATGACAGGATTTTGGAAGCGGGATCCATCCAGCCGGGACTATGAAGTTTGCAGCCATGCCAATCAATGTCTTTCAAACCTCTCTTGTTGATTGCACCATCGAAGAAGTCGTCGCGTCGCAGCAATGAATTCGCATTTCTGAATTCAATCATCAGCCTGAAGAATCGGAACAATTCTTCGTTCGTCTTCGTCAGACTCCAGTCAAACCAACTGATCTCATTGTCCTGGCAATACGGATTGTTGTTCCCAAATTGCGTTTTGCCGACTTCATCGCCCGAGAGCAGCATCGGTACGCCCGTTGAGAGCATGAGAATAGATACGAAATTTTTTATTCGCCGGTTCCGGAAAGTGACGATTGCACGATCATTGGTCTCTCCTTCTATTCCTGAATTCCAACTCAGATTGTCATTGACCCCATCACGATTGCCTTCACCATTGTCATCATTATGCTTGAAATTGTAGGTGACGATATCCTTCATGCAGAAGCCGTCATGGCACGAGACAAAATTGAGGCTGTTGGTCGGCCGGTGTCTGGAGTGTTTATAAATGTCAGAGCTCCCTGCGATTCTGGATGCAACATCACCGATCACACCCGGATCACCCTTTACGAAACTCCGGATCGCATCGCGATACTTGCCATTCCATTCAGCCCAGCGATATCCTGGGAATGAGCCGATCTGATACAATCCGGCGGCATCCCATGCTTCGGCAATCAGTTTAGTGTCCGCAAATATTTCAGCCAGCTCTAACTCCCACAACACTGGCGGATGCGCTAGCGGACTTCCATCTTCACCTCTCGACAGTATGGAGCCTTCATCAAAGCGGAATCCGTCGACATGCATTTCCTGCACCCAATAATTCAGACAGTCGGTGATGAATTTCTCCACTATGGGGTGGTTCGCATTAATTGTGTTGCCACATCCTGAATAGTCAAAATAGAACTCTTTGTTGTCATGAGACAAATAGTAATAGACGTTGTTGTCAATTCCCTTGAAATTGATCGTCGGACCCTGATGATTTCCTTCATTTGTATGATTGAACACGACATCGAGGATGACCTCAATGCCCGCCCTGTGAAGCTCCTTTACCATGTCGCGGAACTCGTCGACATGATTCCCTTCTTCAGGGTTGCTGCAGTATGCAGCGTGAGGTGCAAAGAAGCTGAAAGTGCTGTACCCCCAATAATTGTAGAGCGGCATGCCATCATCTCTGATTCTCACTATTTCTTTTGCGTCAAACTCAAAAACCGGCAGAAGTTCAATGGTGTTGACTCCTAGCTTTTTCAGGTACGGGATTTTTTCAATGACCCCTTTGAACGTTCCAGGATTCTCCACCTTTGAAGTTTTTGAGCGGGTAAATCCCCCAACATGCATTTCATAGATGATTGAGTCTTTGATTGGCCTATGAACTGGTGCATCGTTTTCCCAATCATATCCCTTGGTATCAATGACAACACATCTCATGGAAGTCTTGAGATTATCACCGTCCCCGCATGCATCGACTCTGTTCCAAAGTGTATTGTTGTTTCCTTTCGAATAGGGATCCAGGATGATCTTGTTGGGATTGAACCGGAATCCCTGGTTTACATCTCTTGGACCATCGATTCGATAAACGTAATGAGCGCCCGGCTTGAGACCTTCGACATACACGTGCCAGAAATGAAACGTCATGTTCCACACGGGATCAAAATCGATGATCTGGAATGGTTCAACGTCATCGTGTGCATCAAAGAGCAGCAATTGGACGGCGGTCGCATTTTCAGAATACAGCGAAAAATTGGTCCCGTTCTCATCCGGCGTCGCACCAAGGGGATGAGCTCTTCCTTTTTGCACCCTGAACTGTGTTTGTGTTTTAGTCATCGTTTTAATGTTTGGGATTCGATACGGTGGACGAGTGTGTGATCAGACCCAGAAGTTTCCCGGACAAGTGACCAGCCCCTGTTTGTGTGCCAAGGTGAAGTTGGTTTTTCCCCTGTTCAGGCATTGGCTATCTGCAGTGGGAAGTAGGCCTCTGATGGCATTCAAACACATAAACCTCCTTCATCGCCACTGCGAATCTGGAAGTCCTCTTTCCCGCATTTCACGCGTCAGTGAGATTTGTCAGAGGCGGGCACGGTGTCCGGGTGTAAAACTACGCTTGCCTGAGATTAAAAGCAAACAGGTGTCAACTTCGAGGGAAAAGTCGGGCGATGGCTGCAGAATCCTTGATTAAAACAAAGAATCCCCACCAACTTACCCCGATCGCGTTTTGATCGGGGCTTGTCCCGATGTTCATGATCGGGATCTTCACCGATGAGGATTCTTCTTAGAGCTTGTACTAATATCTCAGAAGGCCCATTCACGAGCCATAATTGGTTTGGTTGTCTTGCATCCCATTGCTTACAGAATCCCCGTCTCTTGGAGGCCGAAATGCTTGCGCAGAATAAACCGTATCACGTAGGATTTGTCACGGTTAAGCTTCGTTGCCTCCATGCGGATATGATTGGCAAGCACTTCGTCGGCCATGAAACTCACCACACGCCCCTTATGGAAAAACGCTCTGGCGTGTCTCTCTTCTAGAGCATGTTGTTCCTGGTTCATTGCAATTTCGTCCCTGTTGGTTCATCGAAAGATCAAAGCAGTAAACCGGATTGTGTTCCCCAAACTTGCAGCAGTGCAACCCTACTTGAGCAGAATCATCTTTTTCGTTTCCACGAATTCGCCCGCCTGCAGGCGATAGAAATAGATGCCGCTGGGGACGGTTGCATTCCAGGTTACCTGGTAGTAGCCAGCTTCCTTCCTTTCATTTACAAGTGTTGTAAGTTCCTGACCCAGCGTGTTGAAGATCCGAAGCGAAACAATTGACGTCTTCGGCAGTGAGTAGCTGATCACGGTGCTTGGGTTGAATGGATTGGGATAGTTTTGTTCAAGCACAAATGACGAGGGTTGCACAGGAGCAACCGCGTTTCCGACACTCGTGATCAACGATACCGCTTCTCCCATGGAACCGCCTGCCTTGTCTGCCATATAGAGGTTGACAAAATTCGGGCGAGAAGACGGTGCGACACTGTAAAGAGTGACCCATTCCTCATCCGTGAGGCGCTTGAACCCCGTCGTGAGGCACTCGTAGTAACTGAGCACCGGGCCAACGAAGGCAGTGAAATGGCCTTCGGGAGTCTCCGCCGCCAGGA
>Ga0116138_1001847_pt1 | contig 11356 bp, 7 predicted proteins | sample June2015DPH_20_1_2_FD_88971 | JGI IMG/M metagenome (GOLD analysis project Ga0116138, IMG submission 88971) | Peatland microbial communities from SPRUCE experiment site at the Marcell Experimental Forest, Minnesota, USA - June2015DPH_20_150 | ecosystem: Environmental > Terrestrial > Soil >... | reverse complement strand
GCTCGACTGTTGGCTGCGCGAGCAGAAGGAGATTAACGCCTACATTCCCCCGTGGGTTCCGATCGAGGACGGGCGCATCGTCATCGACAGGGAAAGGCTTACGAACGCTCGCGGGCAGGCGGAGCGGGCGGCGGCCTCCGCCCGGAGGGCTGTCGCAGCCGTCAAGCAGATCGAGGCGCACCTAAAGGCCGACAAGGCAGAGCAGGCGGGCTCCGTGATCCAGGGTTTCTCCCTGGAGCAGATCATGGCCGACGCAACGGGGGCGGCGGCTAACGAGTCCGGTTCGTAGGTTGCGCCACCTAAGCAGGCTTGTGTGTGGTGATGAGCACAAAAGGGGAATGGAGTCGAAGAAGGCCGGGCATTCCAGTGGCAAGGTGAGGCACACCGTCAACCCGCACCATGGCTTGCATCGTGCCCAACCCTCACGCCTTGGACCTGACCCAAGCCTCCTCGGGCGAGAGGGCCTCGATCCCGGCTGAGACGATCTTGCGGTACACCCGCTCAGGTGCGGTGGCACACCCATCGACGGTCAGGAGCCAGTTCAGCGGTATGTCGAATAGGCTCTCATTCTGTTCGAGGTACGTACGTATCAACTCCCAATCGGCCGGTGCGAGCTCTACCAGCTGACCCCCGTTCAGCTGGTCGTCCCCCAGCTGGCCGCGGGGGTCCCTAACGTAGACGGCGCCTCCCGAGGCCAGCGAGAAGATGTTTCCGCCCGGGTACGCGCTCTCGAGTTCGGACAGGCTGCCGTCCTCATCGGTCCGGATCCCATTGAGCACGACGAAGCCGCCGCCATTCAACGCGTCTCCGGCCATGAACGACTCCGCAAGGTAGTCCAGGCACGTGCCGTTGATGACGACGCGAGGGCGTCCGACCCCGTTGATGAGGGGGCGACCGGCGGCGCCGCCGCGGACGAAAACGTCCCCGCCCTTGGCCCCGTACATGAAGGTCTGGCCCACGTCGCCGTGGATGACGAGCCTGCCGTCCTTGAGGATCTGTGCGACCTGGTCCTGGGCGGACCCGTGCACGACCACCTCGGCGCCATCGATCCCAGAGGCCAGGTAGTCGCCAGACGAGCCGAAGACGTCGATACGTACGTCTTTCGTTCCTGGGCCAAGGCCGCAGCCGACGAAGCGATGGCCGCGCCCGTTGACGACCGTGAACCGACGGGCCCCGTTGTGATAGAGGTCGACAATCGCGCGGGCGAGCGAGGACGGACCGTCGGGTGGCCAGCCTCGCGCGTCGAGAACGACGGTCCGCTGCGTCGTCAGTGCCGTTGGAACCGTGGACGCGGCGCCCTCCGGGCTGATCCAGACGTAGCGATCGGATGGTTGTCTGCGAACGAGCCCGACGAGTTCGTCGAGGCCGCGATCGAGAAGGGCGAGAACGTAGCTGCGCTTCAGCGGCGCAACCCGGCACGGATGGTCTATGAGGCGGGTCAAGACAGCGAATGCGAGGTCGCGGCCCTGGTCGCCTCTCGCGCGAGTCTTGAGCGCGGCCAGGAACGCCTCCAGCCCTTCCAGGCCCCAGGCGGGCAGCCGGCGAGCCGCCTCGTCGGCGAGCTCGTTGGCGCTCCCATCCCGCCCCGCCAGACGCCGTGCTTCGTCGGTCGGGACCTTTCCTGGGCGGCCGCCACCGTCCTGGCCGGGCACGCTTCTACCCTGCTCGCTCCCGATGAGCCCGCCGAACTTGTCGCTGCACCAGAACCTGGGCCCAGCATCTCCGAGAGCGACGTTGAAGGCGAAGGCACCACCGTCCGTGTGGCTGCCTCCGCGGGCGCTCCAGTACAGATCGGCTCGACCCCAGAACTTCGAGTTGACCTGCGAGCACGCTTCGAGGGCCGCGTCGATGGCCTGCTTCTCCGATGCCGCCAGTCCGATGCTCGCCTGACCCTGCTGGAGAGCGAAGACCTGAGGTCTCAGCATCGACGTATCCGTGATCCCGATGAGTCGGCCCAACCTCTCCTGAGGCGACGACTGAGCGACGAGGAAGTACCACGGACCGTCGGGCGAGAGGTGCATGTGGGTCGCTTGGAGCATGCCGTAGATGCGGCGCCGCTCCTCGGGCAGCAGGGCGAAATCGCGTTCGGTCGTGGGCGCCAAGGCCTCGATGACGTACTCGAGCGGGTAGCCGTAGACGCGATACAGCAGGTCGAAGACGAGGGCCGCGACCTCCGTGTCGGTCAGGAAGAGCGGGTGCCGGCCGCGCTGGGCCAGCGAAGCGCAGATGGACGAGTAGTTGGCAAAGTCGCCGTTGTGGACGAGCGCTTCGTTCAGGCCGATGAACGGGTGGGCGCCGCCCGGATGCCAGACGCGACCCTTGGTCGGGTAGCGGTGGTGCCCGATCCAGATGTGGGCTGTAAAGTCCTCCAGGCCGTAAGCGCGGACGACGTCTTCGCCGTAGCCGACCAGCTTGAGGACCAGCATGTTCTTGCCGTGCGAAAGAACAAAGGCGCGCTTCTCGCCGCTCGAGGCGTAGAAGGCGCTGTTCAGCCGGTAGGTGTTCTGGAAGACCAGCTCGTCCGCGGCCGCCACGGCATCGTCGGCCCCGATGCCGTTTGCCTGCATGAACCCGGCCAGCACGTCCGGCCGAACTCGGCCGAAGTAGCAGCCCACCCGAGGCGGGGCGACTTCGAGGCCGAGCTGGTCGATCTCCCAGCGAGCCGGGAGATCGACCGAATGGCTGATCGCAAAGGTCGGCTCGATGGCGGTCCGCTCGACCTCGGATCGGGCTGCCGGGTCGATATAGGCGATTGCCAGCAGGTACTCCTCGCGGAGCCGTTTGGGGTCGATGCCGAAGAAGTCCGGGTCCAGCCCCACAGCGGCGATACCGCCGCCCTTGCCGTTGCCACGGTTGCGCATCTGCACGAGGGCCTGCTCCAGCGCCCGCCCGGGCACCGGAATGCTAGCGGCCATGCCGACGACGCCGCAGCCGCCCTCCATCTCCTGCTTCGCGACCTGGCGGCCCAGGTCAACGCCCGCCTTCGCGGCCAGCGCGCGCTCCGAGTCGAGCAGGATAGTGGCGAGCTCAGCGCGATCCACGTCCGCCCTCGGTCTCACTGCGGCGCCCGCGTCCGACGTAGCGCAGGAGGTCGGTTCGGCCGCGCAGCTCACGCACACTGGGAACCGCAAGCCGACGGAGGATCTCGCGCAGCTGGTATTCAAACGAGGAATAGACGTTGGCGAGCCGCTCGGAACCCCATTCCGGATCCACCAGGGCCGAGAGCTCAGGGTCCGTCGTGGTCAGGCCGAATGGACAGCCGCGGCCGCGCTCGCAGTTGCTGCAGCGCGTGCAGCCCATGGCAACGAGCTCGGTCGTCCCCAGGACGCAGCCGTCGGCACCCAGGGCTATGGCCTTGGCGATGTCGTAGGCGGTCCGCACGCCACCGCTGGCCAGCACCACCAGCTCGTCGCGGATCCCTTCCGACAGCAGGAAACGGTGGACTCGCGGCAGCGCCAGCTCGATCGGCATGGCGATGTTCTTCTTGGCGATCTCCGGCGCCGCGCCCGTCCCGCCGTAGCCGCCGTCGACCTGGAGAATGTGGGCGCCGGCGTAGAAGCTGCCCACCGCGACCATGTCGATGTCGATCGGCGCCGAGACCTTGACCGAGATCAAAGCGGTCGGGTTGATGCTCAGGAGCCAGTCGATGTGCTTGCGGTGGTCTTCGACCGAGTAGACGCTGTGGAATGGGAAGGGCGAGAAGAGGCTGACCCAGGGCACGGTTTCGCGCATGGTGGCGACCGAGGCCGTCGCCTTGTCGCCGAGCAGGTGGCCGCCCAGGCCTGGCTTTGCTCCCTGTGCGTACTTGATCTCGAGGATTCGAGCCCACTGGATCGTCTCCTCGCGGACTCCGAACATGCCCGTCGCGACCTGGGTGATGACGTGATCGCGAAGGGGATACAGGGCGAGCGGATAGCCGCCCTCGCCCGTCGAGGTGAAGGTGCGCCACTTCTGGGCAGTGATGGCCCGAGCCAGCATGACCTGCTCGCTGACCGAGCCGTACGACATCCCACCTCCGTACCAGGGGATCGGGATCTGCAGCTCCGGTCCCTGGCCGCGTCGGTTGAGTGGGATCGAGACGTCGAGCGGGCTGTCTTCCGGCAGCCAGCGGTCCTCGGCGGGGAACTGGAAGTCGAGCGCGTCGAATCCGCCCCCTGACCGACCGACGCGATACTCCAACCCATTCGTCGGCGGTCGTCCGGTTTCGGCCTGATCCCAGGTCGCAAGGATCAGCTCCGCCGGCCAGCGCAGGTCGCCCATGGCCGGTGGCAGGCCCAGCGTGGGCCACCGGTGGAAGCCCTTTCGCAGTGCCTCGACGTGCTTGGCGACCGACCGCTGGAGGACGCGGTCGAGCTCAGCCTGGGGAGCCATCGATGCCTCCAAATGCCTCGCGCTCGAGATCGGACTGGAACAGGCAACGGCCGAGCTCGCCCCGCAGGCGACGCACCTCCCGCAGGCCCATCGCCCCCAGGATCTCGAGGAGCTGGTCTCGCCAGGCGGCTGCGAGATTGAGCAGACGCTGGACGGCCCAATCTGAGCCGCAGCTCGGGAATGTCACATGGGGGTCCGCACCGGCCCGGTCGAGCGCGAAGCGGGCCTGCAGGGCGACCCACAGGGGGTTGTCCAGGACGACTGCATCGAGGCCGCAGGCGAGGGCTTTCGGGACGTGCTCGGCAATCTCGATTCCGCCGCTGCCGATGAGGGTCACTTCGTCTCGAATGCCGGCCTCGACGAGTTGCTGATGGGTGCGCTGGATGAGGTCGGGTAGCGATGCCCGGTCGCTCGCCGTCATGGGCCGAGCCACCAGATGGAAGACCCGGATCCCCTCGCCGATGAGCGCCAAGACATCGGATCCAAGCGGCACACGAACGCTGACGACCGTCTCGGGCAGGCGTCGGATGATGCCCCGGCACTGCTTCGCGTCCCATCTCTCGAGCTCGATCATGGCCGGTTGGCTGGCCAGTCGATCAAGCCCATCGAGCTTGTCAGGGCTGACCAATGGCAGCACGTGCGACGCGGCGAACTCGTGGGCGATCACCGCATCGAGCGGCACGAGGGCCAGGCTGTCGATGCGTCGGGCGGTCTCGACGAGCGCCGATTGGACCACAGCCGTGGATCGGCGCTCGGTCGTCGCCGCGCCCCTCGAGGGTGCTGCTCCCAGGATGAAGGGCACCTGGATCTGTCGCCCGCGCGGCAGTGGGGGTACCGGCAGGCCGGCCTCGTCGAGCCGGAGGAAGGCGGGCCGATCGCCGAGGTCGACAACCGTCGAGATGTACTCTCGGCCGTGGATGCCGTCGCGCGTCGGGCGCACGATCTCGGACATGTCGAGCCAGATGCCATCCCAGCCCGTCCCGCCGAATGGGCCGCGGAAGCCCGCGCCGCGGACCGGCACACGGCCCGTCCGGGCCTCGTACAGGATCGTGTCGATCTCGTCGACGCTCACGCCGGCCGGGCCGGCGGTGTGTCGCTCGTCGTTGCGCGTGATCTGGACGACGCCGGGGTACTCAATGGTGCAGCGCAGGCAGCCGACGCAGTCGTCCTCGATCGGGGCCATGCCACCAACCGGCCGCCCGAAGACACCGTACACGCACGGTCGGCTGAGGGCCACGCGGAGATCGCCGCGGGCCGCGAGAACCTCCTGGACCGCCAGCATGGCCAGGCGGTGGCGTTTCACGCGAACGCGGAATCGCGGCGGGAGCCGCACTACCTCGGGGGTGAGCTGAGTCGGGATCCAATAGCGACGGTAGGCCGCAGACGAACTCGGGGCTGCTCCGCTGCGCACCAGTCTCCTCGGCTAACCCGGAGCGCCAAGCGTAGCACCGGCCTGCCCCGGTTTCTCGCCCGGCGCGGCCGAAGCGTGCGTCCATATCCCCGCACAGTACGACCTGATCGTCTGGTGGCCTATTCGGTGCCCTCGATGACGGCAAGGATCTCCGCGCCATACCGCCCGAGCTTTGTTGGGCCCATCCCACGGACGCGGCGGAGCGCAGGGAGGGAGCGTGGGCGGGCGTTGGCGATCTCGGCGAGCGTCGTGTCGTGGGCGACGACGTATGCCGGCACGCCGTCCGCGGATGCGCGCTCGCGGCGCCAGCGGCGCAGTCCCTCGAGCAGCCTGTCGTCAGCGATAGGGACCGTGGCCAGGGGCGCGCCGGGCAGAACGCGGACGCGGCGCACCGCGGGCTGCGGCGGCTCGAGAGCCGCCAGGAACCGCGACGATCGGCGCGACGACGACGATAGGGCCAGGAACTTCCGGGCGCGGGTGATCCCGACATACAGCAGGCGGCGCTCCTCGGCGACCTCCTCATCCTCCTTCGCCTGACGGATCGGTAGCAGGCCCTCGTCGAGCGCCGGCAGGTAGACGGCATCCCATTCGAGGCCCTTCGCCCGGTGGTACGTCAGCAGATTCACGCCATCGGTGGAGGTGGCCGCCTCAGCGGCGCGGCGCCGATCTAGCTCGGCGAGGGCGGCGTCGATCGTCAGCCCTGGGTCGGCGGCCGCCAGATCATCAACGATGCCGAGGAGGAGCTCGAGCGACGCAGCTCGCTCTCGGCCTTCCGAGCCGGCATCCGCGGCCACATCGTCCAGCCCCATCCTCTCGACGAACAGCTTCTCGGTCGCGGCAACGAGAGCACTGCCTGTTTCGGCCGGTTGGGCACGCCGCAACAGATGCCGTGCCTCGCGGATCTCACGCCGATCGAAGAAGCGCAGTCCGCGAACGGTAAACGCAATGCCGGCACGCGTCAGCGCAACCTCGATGGCCGGCAGCTGGGCATTGATCCGGACGAGCACGGCCGTCTCCGTTGGGGCCACCCCCGCCGCGCCAACGGCACGGATCCATTCGACTACCGCACGGAGCTCGGCCTCCGCGTCCGGGAACCCCCTCACGGACGGGAAAGGCCCGTCCGGCTGGATCGCCCGCAACGCGCCTCGTGCGCCGCCGGCGACGAGCCGGTTGGCGAGTTCGAGGATCTGCGGGCTCGAGCGGTAGTTCTCGGCGAGCGTGACGATTCGCGCCCCGGGATGCCGCCGCGCGAAGCTCAGAAGGAACTCCGGCGTGGCGCCGGTGAAGGTGTAGATCGTCTGGTCGGGATCGCCGACAACCGCCAGATCACGCGACTCACCGAGCCACAGCTCGAGGAGCCGTTCGGCCAGCGGGTTCGTGTCCTGATACTCGTCGACGCTGAACCAGCGCTTGCGAGATCGGACGAGCGCGGCAGCCGCGGCGTCGTCTTCGAGCAGCTCGACCGTCTCGACGAGCATGTCCTCGAAGTCGAGCAGGCCCGCCTCCGTCTTCGCCCGCTCGTAGTCGCGATAGACCCGGGCGAACAGGTCCGCCGGTATCGGTGCTCGATCGCGGCCCTCGCTGACCCACCGTCCGGGCCGGATGCGGCGGACCTTCGCCCATTCGATGGTATCCGCTACGTCCTTGGCCGGTGTGAAGCGGTACCCGCCCGGCAGCCGGCCGATGAGCGGCACGAGCAGTCGCAGCTTCGAGTCGAGGATCGCTGGCAGTGGTGCGCCGTCGTGCCGGCCCGGCCAGAAGTGGCGCAGCTGGGCAAGGGCGGCGGCGTGGAAGGTGCGGGCCAGGACGCCACGATGGCCCTGCGAAGCCATCCGCTCGACCATCTCACCCGCTGCCTTGTCGGTGAACGTAACGAGCAGGATCTGATCGGCCGGAACCGCGCCTGTTTCGATGGCGTACGCGGCCCGTCGGCTGATGACCCGGGTCTTGCCTGAGCCAGCGCCGGCGATGATCGCGAGCGGGCCGGACGTCGTTGTGACCGCCTCGCGCTGCGAGGGATTGAGGTCTTCGAGGAGGTGTTCGAATGAGGGCGTGGCGCTCAACGAAGACTCGGGTCGAGCAGCCTTACCCCCGAGCGGCAGGAACGCGAGATCGCCGGACTCACGGTCTCCTTTCGGCCCCGAGGGGTGGCCTGCCAGCGCTGGTGGTCGGGGCGTTCTGGTCAAGTCTAGGCACGCCACCGGCCCTCCGCGGCCGATCGACCCTATCGCTGGATCGTGTAGGACTGGACGCAGTTGGCGCACCGTGCATGGATCTGGGTCGGATCGGTGTTGTAGATGATGAGCATCCCGACATTTCCCACCATGCCAGCACCAGCACGAGAACGGGAGTTCACGATGAACGCCGATCGTGACCTGAAGGATCGACTTGCCGCCATTGAGGGCCGCGCTCCCTCGTTCGAGCCCCCGCCGACTGGGATCGGACGGCGCCCCCGTCTGGCGCTCTCGCTGGGTTCGGCGATGCTGCTCGTTCTCGTCCTCGCCGCTGTCGCGGTGGCTGGAGCCGTCGTGGTTCGCACCGATGTGCGCGGGTACCCCGGCGTTGAGAACCCGGGCCAGCCGCTGGCTGGAGTGCATCTTGAGTGCATGTCGCCACCCCAAGCCGCCGCATATCTCGCCACTCGTGGCTACACCTACGTCCTGTGGCAGGTCGATAGTGGCGCAGACAAGCCAGCGTTTTCGACTACTGCCCCGACGCACGGCTACGTCGTGGTGGGGTGGATCGACGACGATGGTCAGCTGAATATGCTGGTTGATCAGCGAGCCGGATCATCCGGAGTTGGCGCGTGCGCTAGGATGACGATGCCCTGACGCGAGCCGGTCCATGCGGCCCGAGCGGCCGCAGAGCCAGTCAACGTGAGTGGCCACTCGTGCAAATCCTCGGTCGAGCCCTCCGGTCACGCTCCGAGCCCCCTGCCACCACCGTAGCAGCGGTGGAATCGAGCCAATTCGAGTCCGCCGTCACGCCTCTATATGCCGGACTGGTTCGACGGCTGGTGCTGGTTCTTGGCGACACCGACGAGGCGCAGGACATCGCACAGGACGCGTATCTACAGGCCTTCCGGGCATGGGAGCGCTTCAACGGACCGGACGTCAGGGCCTGGCTATACACGATCGCCCTCCGACTCGCCTTCAATCAGATTCGCCGGCGGCGGCGCTGGATCGCCGCGATTCGGCGGGTTGACCCGAAACCATGGCGTGATCCGGCCGATCCGGACCTGTGGGCTGCACTCGAGGATCTCGATCCTAGGACACGCAGCGCTCTGTTACTCAACGTCGTCGATGGCTACACGCAGGTGGAGATCGGCGAGATGCTATCGGTTCCGGTGGGCACGGTCAGCAGCTGGATCTCGCGCGGACGGGCGCGGCTGCGCGAGGCCCTCACGCCCAGCACCGATGGACCCAACGGCCGGGCCTGACTAGTAACTCCGCAGGTCATCCTCGGACCTACGCCGCGGCCGCATCTCGATGGCGCCCGGTTTGGGGCAGTGTCGGGCGAAGCCGCTCGTTGCCGCTTAGATCGGCCATCGGCTGGAGACCGGAGTGGGATGACGTTTGTCGCGCCGAGCGATCAGTGACGCCTTCGGGCTTGAGGGCGCACCCACCAACGGATTCGTGCGGGCTGGCGTTCTACGCGGAGGCAGCGGAAGGGCGCGATGCCGGCTCTGGCTATGTGGCGTCGCGTCGCGGTCGCCCGGGCGTGGCGATCCGCTCGTAGTCGGCAACCCACTGTTTCATGCTCACCCATCGTCCGCTCTCGTCCTTCTGCGCCTTGAGGCGGCCGCGCTCAGCCGCTTTGCGGAGCGACAGCACTGACCGCTTGTTGGTCGCCAGCGCGCTCAGGGGCAGGAGGCGGCGGGGGCCAGCAAGGCTGGGTAGCAGAAAGCGGTCGAGGCTGTCCTTGACGGCACGTGCAAGCAACTCGCCGAGCGGCCCCGGGTCACCCTGGTCAGCGCGTCGAAGGGCTCGCAGATACCGGATGCGGTCGGCTTTACGGATGATGGCCGGAGGATATCCACGACGCACCAGCAGCAAGTTCAGCACAAGCCGGCCCGTCCGCCCGTTGCCGTCCCGGAATGGGTGAATGCGCTCGTACTCGGCGTGGAGCTCCGCCAGATAGTCGATCAGATGTACCCCGCGCGGAGGTTCCGCATTGACCCTCGCGAGCCAGTCGGTGAGGTGCGCCTCGACCTCTGTGAAGGGCGGCGGCGTCATGCCTTCCGCGAAAGGCGCGATGTCGTGGCGGCGGAAGCTACCAGGGCTTTCCTCAGAATCGAGATCCTCTGGCGGGAAGAACTGCCAAACGGGCCCGGCGGTCAGCTCGTGGATGTGCCGCAGTTCGGTCAACGTCAGCAGCCCGTCAGAACCCCACGCGCCAGGCGTGATCGCCTGCCCGTACACCCACTCGGCAGCCTGACCATAGGCCATGACTTCTAGGTACTCACTGACCTCTTTGTTGCCAGTCGGTCGCTTCTCCTCAAGGAGTACCTTGACCTGTCTGAGAAGGAGAGTGTTCCCTTCGAGGGCGGTCGAGTTGTGGGCCTCCTCATGCCAGATGTCTCGCCAGATCTCAGCGCTCTCGACGGGCGACGGGAGGCCGCCCGTCTTCGCTAGGTCGCCGCACCCGAGATCCACCTGTTCGAGGATGAAGCGCCGGCTCGGTCGTCCGCGCCCACTCTTGGTGATGACCATCGCCGCTCCAAAAACTGTCCCGTTATACGAAAGATAAATCGGACGAGACAATATCCGTCGAAACAAGCGAGCCTGTCAAGTAAAAACTGTCTCACTAGGAACCAGAAGAATAGGACGAGACAATTAGCTCAGTCCTATTCCTGTCGCCCTTCATGGCCCCGTCCTTTGAGCTAAGGCGCAGAAGAGCAGCTCATCGAGCACCGGGTTGAGGATCAGGACGAAGATCGATTAGACCGTGGGATGCTCCTCCTCCACGCTGAAGCGGCGGACCGACTAGCACAGACGGTCTGTTCCGCACCACTGTCCGGTTTCGGGGCGGGAGATCACCCGCCCGCCCATGCCGCTGCCAAGTTCCAGAAGCAGCCCTTCGATCTCGGTGTGAGCTTTGACCTCGACAGGCGAGCGCCCTTCCTCATCGCCCGAGATCGCCGCAGGCGCCGCGGCCGGTCCGGCCTCGACCGCTGCCGCCTCTTCCACAGGCGAAGCCGCCGGCTGCAACAGCGCGGGATTCTCGCGTGCTGCTCGTGGTGGCTGCGGCTTCCCCGACTGGGCGCGCCGGCCCAGGCGACGCTGGTCGTAGGGCCGCTCAACAGGATTCTCGTCGGCGTCGCGGATAGCGTCGATGATCAGCCGCGCGTCCGCAGGTGTGATGTGTTGGGGCGACCCGTGGAAATGGAACTCCCAGCCCCGAGGTGGGTTCTTCAGATGCGGATACCAGCTGAACCGTGAAAGCAATGTGTTGTTGGCGGCAGGATTATTTGCACACCGATCGGCAGGATTGGGCGCGGCCCGGATGGCAGCGTCGATGAGGACGGCTGCCTGAGACTCATTCGCTGACAGCTTCGGCGACAGCCTTTCGGGC
>Ga0116138_1001838_pt1 | contig 11369 bp, 9 predicted proteins | sample June2015DPH_20_1_2_FD_88971 | JGI IMG/M metagenome (GOLD analysis project Ga0116138, IMG submission 88971) | Peatland microbial communities from SPRUCE experiment site at the Marcell Experimental Forest, Minnesota, USA - June2015DPH_20_150 | ecosystem: Environmental > Terrestrial > Soil >... | reverse complement strand
GTAGCGCCGAAACACCTCACGCGTGAGGTGGCCGGTGATCTGCATCGCAACGTGCTCGGGCACTCCGGCCCGAATCAGATTCCGAGAGGCGGTGCGCCGGCGCGGCGATCACCTCGGCCCACACCTTCGAATAGGGCTGGTGCGTCTCGCGGCAGAACTCGGTCAACGGTTGCAGCGTCATCGGCCTACACCTCCATGAGAAAGAGGAAGAGCCGGGCACTCGTCTCCGACCGATGGGCTCCTCGGTCGTGCGAGCACCCGGCCCCGCCGGATGCTTCTGAGCCAGCCCCGCTGGCTCTACGGACTACGCGAGAGTGTGGAAGCACCCTCTCTTCCCTGCCCGACAAGTAGTGTGAACGCGCTGAGCGTCTAGACCACGAAGTCTAGATCGCGTCAGCGTCGCCGGGCCTCGACATAACGCCTCCCTCACGCCCTCGGGCTACGATGTGCATGATAGCTGTGGCGGGCGGGCCGCCCGCCGCTGAGGGCATCAGGAGGGCCGCGCCATGTTGCGTCGCCGCGTCATCGTTCTTTCCGCCTCGCTGCTCGCCACCGCGATAGCAACCCCTGTGACTGCGCAGCGCCTTGAGGTCGGCGCCCGAATCGGATACTCGCCCCCGACCGGAACGCTGTTCCAAGTGATCGCCGGTGGTGTCATCCGATCATGGGATGGCAGCAGCGGCCTCTCAGTCGGCGCGGTTGCGTCGTACTGGCTGCTCGCACACCTCGGGATACAGGGCACCGTAGACCTCCGCTTCGCCCGGCACTATGTCGCAGAAGGAGCTTGGACTTCCTCCTGCTACACCGTGGGGTGCCAGCCTGTAGTGAACCCTCCAGTACTGCTAGACACGAGCGCCACGCAGCTAGTCGCATCGCTCCGCCTTGCCGCTCGGCAGGCGCTGGGGCCCAGACTCGAACTCAGCGCCAGCCTTGGCCCGGCGATGATCCTTTTCGGCCATTCAGAGTACCGTCCCAGCGGACCTGCGGCCTATGGCCTGGCGCAGAACTATGCGTACGGAGTCGCGGGTGGACTATCGGCAGCGTGCGCACTCTCGTCTCGCCTCCGTCTCACTGTGAGCACCGACGATGTCGTCTTTCGGGTGCAGCCAGCTGCTGTACGAGGCGGCTTTGCCTCTGACGGGTGGCAGATCTACTCGGTGGCGGCCCCCCTGCGGCACGAGTTCACCGTCAGTGCGGGGTTGAGCTTCCGGGTACTGTAGACACTCGCCGCTCCAACACCAGCTTGGCAGGTGTGCCCTTAGTGTACCCTTGAGCCCAGGTTACCGGGTGCGCTGAATGCACGACGGGCACCGTTGCCGGTGCCCGTTTCGTGCTCAAACTGCTCTGCTGTGTCCTGCTGTTCAGCCCGACCCGCGACCTACAAGCTCAGCCGGAAGAGCCGCGCCGCGGTCTTCCATCGGATGCCCTCCAGCGCTTCGGGCACGACCCCCATCGTCTCCAAGGCGCGCAGTTTCGCCCATCCCGTGTCCATCGTCAGGTCGCAGCCCCAGAGCAGACGCTCCGGGCCGACGCACTCCAGGCACAGCTCGAGCATCCCGCGATCCACGCCGCTGCCGGACAGGTCCACGAACACGTTGGGCACGCCGCGCAGCACGCGCAGCGAGTGTGCCCAGTCCCCGCCCCCGCCGATGTGCGCCAGGATGAAGGCGCAGGCGGCGTGGCGTCCGGCGAGCTCGAGCAGATCCAGTGCGTCGGAGATCTCCTGATTCGGCACCTCGCGCGTGCGGCGCTGCCATGCGTGCTGGAGCACCGGCACGCCGCGCTCGCCGGCGAGAGCGGCGATCGGATCGAGGAGCGGGTCGCTCGCGCGCCGGCTCGCCGCCAGCTTGACGCCCACCATGCCGGCGGCCAGGCCCCGCTCGATCTCAGCGATAGCGTGCGCCGTGTAATTCGGGTTCACGGCGACGTACCCCTTCACCAGCGACGGGTGCGCTCGGACGATGGCGCGCAGCGCGTCGTTCCCCGTGGTGACATCCTCTGGCGAGGGGAAATAGATGGGCGACGTGCGACCCCAGCTGCCGAGGATCGAGGCAATGTGGAGCGTGATACCGATCCTGGCGCCGGCCGCCAGGCGGCTGCGGTTCAGCTCTTCCCAGTCGGCACGCGGCGACGCCGCGTGCGAGAAGTGCGCGTGCACGTCCACCAGAGGCCCGCTCACCGCGGCACCTCCGCCAGCACCTCCCGCACCACCCTCAGCGTCTCGTCCACGTCGCTCCGCTCGTGACTCAGGCTCGGGAAATTGTATCCGCCCCGCTTCAGCAGCACACCCTTGCGCACGCACCCCAGGAGGAAGCGGCGCTCGCGCTCGCTTTCTCCGAAGCGCAGGAACCACATCTCGGGCAGACCGCACACCTCGAGGCCCGGTGCGGCGAGCGGCGCGAGCCCGTCGAGGATGGCGCCGCCGATCGTCGCCAGGTGCCGCGCCACGTCCGTCTCCGCCCACACGTCGAGCACGGCGCGCGCGGCCGCGAGCGCCACGAACTCCGTCGCGAGCGTCGAGGAGATCCAGGTGCTGCGCACAGCGGCCATGAGGTCGGCGCGCCCCACCACCGCCGCGAGCGGGAACCCGTTGGCGAGCGCCTTGCCCAGCACCGCGAGGTCGGGCGTGACGGACCATCGTCCGGCCGCCCCGCCCGGTCCCAGGCGATAGCCGGTCTTGATCTCGTCGAAGATCAGCACCGTGCGCTCGCCCGCGAGGCGCCGGGCCGTCGAGAGCCAGGCGGCCGACGGCGAGCGCTCCACGACCGGTTCCAGCAGGATCGCGGCAGGAGGGCCGCCGCGCGCCACCGCCGCCTCGAGCGCCGCGACGTCGTCGAACGGCACCGCCGTCCAGAGCGTCGCGGTGGCCGCCGGCACGCCCGCGCCGGACGTCGGCCCGTCGAGCCAGCCGCTGTAGCCGGCGTGCACCACGCGGTCCCGGCCGGTCGCGACCCGCGCGATCCGCACCGCCGCTGCCACAGCCTCCGCGCCCGTCTTGAGGAAGCGCGCCTGCTGCGCGCCGGGATAGGCGGCGCAGAGCCGCTCGGCGACCTCGACCTCCAGCCGGTGCGGCAGCGGCCCCACGGCACCGTCCCGGACCGCACGCTCGGCCGCCTCCACCACCCTGGGGTGAGCGTAGCCCAGCGCGACCGCCCCCAGCGCCATCGTCCAGTCGAGCAGGTCGAGCCCGTCGGCGGTCCGAACCCGCGCACCGGAGGCGCGCACCAGGTGCGTCGGACCGCCCGGGCCTCCGAACATCGCCTCCGGCGCCTTCGAGCCGGTCGAAGTGAATCCTGCCACCGCCTCCGCCGCGCGGCGCGCGAGATCGTCGGAGCGGCCCGCCTCGCCGGCGCGCGTCACGTCAGCGCTCCGCCGCCACCAGCGGGAGGTCGTGCGTGAGCGGCCGGTCGCCAGCGAGATAGAGCCGCGAGCCCTGGGCGCCGGACCAGACCAGTTGCGCCGTGCGCCGCTCCCGTCCCTCGCGGATCCGGTTCACGTAGAGATCGAACCCGAAGTCCCCCACGTCGTCCGAAAGCTCGATCGCGCAGGTGACGCGATAGCCGCGGTCGGTCGGCTGCCAGGCGCCCTCCACCATCTCCGGCGCCGCGTCGGTGCCGGGGACGGCGGAGAGCTTGAGCCGCGAGGGATCGTCCGGGTCGGGCACGATGAGCCAGCCGAGGAAGGTCACCGCGGCGACGTACACCTGGATCCCGTCGGAGTGAATGTCCGGATTCTCGTTCTCCCACTCCGGGTCGGGCGCGCCGCGCCGGCGGAACGCAGGCTCGGCCGCGTTCACCTCGACCGCGAGGTACAGCGTCGAGCCCGCGTGATTGAGCCAGGCGCGCGCCGAGAACGCCTCCGGGCCCTCCCACGGCTCCTCGGCGCGGCGGAACTGCTCGGCGCGATCCAGGACCAGCGGCGCGTCGAGGCGGAAGCCCTCGAGCGTGCCGTCGAGCGCCGGCGCTTGCGGCACCGCGAGGCTCCGCGCCGCGGCTACCTGCGGCTCGGCTTTCGCCGGGGCGCTCGGCGGCGGCTCCTCCGGCAACTCGCGCGCCCCGCCGAGCTCGATGGGGTCGCCGCGGCCGAGATCGATGCGCCACCCGGTGTCGGTCGGTGCGTGCGAGTGCATCCCGCCACCCGCGAGCCGCACCACGTACTCGTCCTCGTGGCACTCGACCTCCTCCACGGTGTCGCCGCCGACGCACGCCACGAGCGTCACCTCCTCGCCGCTCGACGCCACGACCGCGAAGTCGAGGTCCTCCGGCTCCCCCGCGGCCGGCGGCGGCCCGGGCGCGGTCGTCAGCTGCACCTGGAACGGCTGGCGACCCGCGAGGAAGATCGGCAGCACGCCTTCGGCGCGCTCGAAGGTCACGCCCGCCTGGTGCACGGCCGCGCGGCCGAGCCCGTGCCAGGGGACCGCCAGCGACCGCTCGCCCACCGCACTGGCCATCTGTACCACGTCCAGCACGTACCACGGGGTCACCACGACGGTCCGCTGCATTCCCGCCCCGTCGTACGCGGTCCCGTCGGGGAGCTGCGCACACACCCAGCCGAATTCGCCCTGCTCCTCGAACCCCACGCAGATGCCGCGCGCCTCCGACTGGGAGAGGCCGTCCACCAGCGGCGCGTTGTGCGCCCACGTGGTGCGGTACCAGGCGAGCTTCCGCGAGACGTACGATCCGGTGCCGAAATCCACGAGCCACGGGACGCCGCCGGCGTGCACCGTGAGATTGAGCCGGTCGGGATGGCCGTGCCCGCCGCCGGACTCGCCGTAGTCGAGGCTCACGTAGCGCCGGCCGCCCTCCCCGTCGTCGCGGAAGACCGCGAGGCCCGTCGCCTCCAGATGCACGGTGCCGGGGCGCCAGGCGTCGGGCCCAGTCTGCGGCAGCTCGCGCGGCATCCAGAGCAGCCCCTTCCACCCGAGGCCGGAGCGGCGCACGCCCGAGGCCGGCTCGTTGCGCTCGACCTCCGTGATTGCGCCGGCGCCCTCCGCCACCACCGGCACCGACGCGTCGTAGACGTGGGCGAGGAGCGAGGACAGCTCCGGGCGCGGGTGGCGCGCGAGCGCGAGCTCCCACAGCTCCGCCATCCGCCGGTGCCGGAGCGACACGCCGAACTTGGAGTCGCGCCGCGCGGGAAAGGTGAAGTCCGGGAGGCTCGTCAGCACCGGCGCCCAGAACGCCGCGCGGAACTTCGCCGCGCGGGCGTCCGGCGCGCCCCAAAGGTCCACGTCGCCGCGCGTCCGCAGCATCTCCGCGCCCCACGCCAGAGCCCGGAGGGTGAACCAGTGGTAGTTCTCGCCCTCGTACCAAAGCCCATCGGCGAGCACACCCTTCTCCATGATCGCGAGAAGGCCAGAGTCGCCGTGGGCCGCCGAGCGCGAGAGGGACGCGTCGCCCAGCACGCCGCCGAGCGCGTACAGCGCCGCCGCGTTCCACGCCTGGCGGTTGGAGAGGCCTTCGTCGAAGTCCGCGATCAGCGCCGCGGAGGGCCGGAACAGCCGCTCGACGAGATCGCGCTCGAGGTCGGCCGGGAGGCGGCCGCACTCGCCCAGCAGCGAGGCGGCGGCCGCCAGCTGCAGCACCCAGACCGACTCCAGGTAGGTCGAGAAGAACGGGCGGCTCGGGCCGAGGGCGTTGTCCGCGTTGGGATACTCCAGGTACCGGGCGGCCAGCGCCGCGAGCGTCTCGAGGGCCCTGGCCTCGCAGCGCGGTTCGCGGTCCAGGGCCGCGATGAGCGCGGCTTCCCAGCAGCGCTCCGCCAGCCAGAGCTGGTACCAGTACACCCACCAGCGGTGGGTCTGCTCGGACGCCCAGATCCTGCCGCAGCGCGTGCAGCGCTGGGCCTGCGGCGACCATGGGTCGAACGCCAGCTCGGCGCCGTCGTCGCGGCAGAGACTCCCCCACCGCGACAGGAGGGCCTTGGCCTCGGGGACGTACAGCGACCGCGTAACGAACTCCCCGACCTCCGCGCGGAGACGCGCGTCCAGCGCCGTGAGATCGGGCGACGCGGCCACCTCGACGCGGCGCCGCTCCAGTGCATCGGGAGCAACGAGCACGCTGCGCACGTCAGTGGTCCGCGGCGAGCCAGCTCACGACGCCCGCCGAATCGAAGGAGTAGCGAAGGACCTGGCCCCCGGCGGCGCGGAGCGCCTCCGCCACGGCGAAGGCGCGTCCCGCCCGCGCGAGGAAGACCATGCAGCCGCCCGCGCCGGCGCCGCAGGCCTTGCACCCCGCCGCGCCCGCCCCCGCCGCGGCGCGTTCCAGATCGCCCATCGTCGCCGTGCGAACCCCCTCCCCCAGCGCCTGCTGCAGCTCCCAGTTCCGCGTGAGCAGCTCGCCGATCCGCACCACGTCGCCGTTCGAGATCGCGTCCCGCATCGCGTAAGCGCACGCGCGCAGCCCGTCGAGCGCTCGGCCGATCGCGGCGTCGCCCGCCGCGTAGCGGCTCCAGACCTGCTGATGCGTCGCGCCGGAGAGCCGCGACGCCCCGGTGTAGCAGAGCACCAGATGCCGCTCCAGCTCGTGCAGCTGCTCCGCGGGAGGATCGAGGCGCGTGGCGCCCACGCTCTGCGCGCCGAACTCGAGGAACTGCAGGCCGCCGAGCGACGCAGCGTATTGGTCCTGTTTGCCACCGAGGATGGCGGCGTCGCCCGTCTCGATCTGGTGGGCCCGCTGCGCGATCTCCGCGGCCTGCAGCCGCCGCCCGTCCAGGGCGGCGAACGCCGCGACCAGCGCCACGCCCATCGCGCCGGAGCCGCCGAGCCCCGAGGACGGCGGGGCATCGCTGCTGGTCGTCACCTCGAAACCCGTCTCGGGACCGAGGCGCCGCGCCGCCGCCTTGAGGAGCGCCAGCTCGCCGTCGGGCCTCAGGTCCGCAGCCCGCCGCGCGCTCACGGCCGCACCGAGGTCGAGCGCGCGCAGATCCACGCCGCCGCGCCGGCGCCGCACCTGCGCGTGGGCGTGCAGGCTGATCGCCACGTTCACGACCGCGCCCCCCCCGCCGGCGCGCGCGCTGTACGGCGCGACGTCCGTCCATCCACCGGCCAGGTCGATCCGGAGCGGGGCCCGGCCGTGCGCGATCACCGCGCGCTCCCCGCCGGCGAAAGGTGCCAGCGCTGGAGTGTGGCCAGCTCGCCCCTGAGATCCATGCGGACTCCTCTGAGTCTCCGGTTCATCCCCTGCACGCCGCGCGCGTGATAGAGAAACGAGATCGGGAGGTCGCGCGCAACGATCCGCTGGACGGAAGCGAAGTCCCCCGCGTCGAGCGCAGCGTCTACCGCGGGGTTCCGGTACCGCGCGTACTGCAGCGGCTCCGCGAGCCGGCGCGAGTCGAAGAGGCTCCGGAGATAGCCCAGCGCCGGGTCGCCCGAGATCCCCGTCACGAGGGCATCATAATCCCGCGCGCGCCCCTGCGCCGCCGCCAGGAACGCCCCCAGCTCGAGCTGGCGGATCCGCGCGTCCGCACCCGCCGCACGCAGGTCCGCCTGGATCATCTGCTCCAGCGAGTTGTCCGACGAGCCGACCGTCAGGACGGTGAACGCCAGCGTACGGCCGCCGCGCCGCCGGAGGCCGTCTGCGCCGGTGCGCCAGCCCAGCGAGTCGAGGAGGGCCCGCGCCGCCGCGCGGTCGAACGGCGTTCGCTCGACCGGCACGGCGAGCGGGTGGGACGGCGGGACCGGGCCGTCGGCCAGCTCGCCGAAGCCGTACAGGTACGCCGCCACCATCTGCTCGCGGTTCAAGGCCAGCGTCAGCGCGCGGCGCAGGCGCGGGTCGTCGAACGGGGCGCGCGCCGTGTTCCACACCAGGCCGTAGGTGAGAAGGATCGGGTAGCTCACGAGCGCCAGCGCCGAGTCGCGCCGCACGAGGCTCGCGTGCATCGGTCCGATCCCCGCCACGTCCAGCTCGCCGTCCACGAGGCCGGCCAGCTTCGTCGCTGCCTCGTCCACTACGACGATCACGAGGTTCCGGATCGCCGGCGGCCCGCCCAGCGCCGTGGGGAAGTCGCGATTGGACTCGAAGACCCATCGCTGGTTGGGGGCGTGCGACACGAAGCGATACGGCCCGTTGCCCACCGGGTGCTCGTTGAAGGCCGCGCGCCTCACGGCCGCGTGGGGGACGGCCGCCAGGAGGTGTGCGGGCACCACGGCCAACTCCACGAGCACGTCGGGAAACGCCGGTTGCGGACGGCAGAAGACGAGGCGCACGGTGAACGGGTCGAGCGCGCGCACGTCGGTGAGGCACGCCAGGTCCGCATTGCGCGGGTAGCCGGTGGCCGGATCGCGCGCCGCGTTCAACGTGAAGACGACGTCCGCGGCGCCGGTCGGCGCCCCGTCGTGCCAGCGCACGTCGCGGCGGAGCGCGAGGTCCAGCGCGCGGCGGTCCGCGGACCACCTCCAGCGCTCGGCGAGATAGGGCTGCGTCCGGAGCGCGCTGTCGTAGCGCGCGAGGGTCATGAACAGGGCGAAGCGCTCCACCTGCTTGGCCAGCGGGTGGCTGGTCAGGAGCGGATTGATGGACTGGAGATCGGCGCCGGACGCGAAGAAGACGGACGACGGCGGCGCCGCCGGCGCACAGCCGGCCAACGCCACTGAGATCAGCCACCCGCACCGCACGGCCGGAAGCTAGAGAATTCGCGCGCCGGCCGCGAGATTGGCGGCAATGAGGACGGTGCCGCTCCGCCGCCTGCTGGTGGCCCTGCTCACGGTCGTCCTGGTGCTGACCGCGACCTTCGCGGCCTTGCACCTCGCGCCGGGCGATCCCGTGCGCCTCTACCTCGGGCCCTCGGCCGACGAGGCCGTCGTCGCCGCGACGCGGCACGCCGAAGGGCTGGACCGGCCGCTCGCGGAGCAGTACGCGGACTGGCTGGTGCGGTTCGCCGCCGGCGACTGGGGCACGAGCATCGCGCAGCAGCGCCCGGTCGCGCACGTGCTCGGGGACGCCCTCGGGCCGACGCTCGTGCTCGTCGGCACGTCGCTCCTCCTCACCTACCTCGCAGGGATCCTGATCGGCGCGTTCCAGGCGTCGCGGCGCCGCACCGCGCTCGACACCGCCCTCACAGGCGTCACGACATTCCTCTACGCCCTGCCCTCCTACGTCGTCGCGCTGGGGCTGGTCCTGGTCTTCGCGTACGCGGGGGCGCTGTGGCGCTGGCCCTCGTGGTTGCGGTATCCGGCGTTCGGCGCGGCGAGCGTCGGCGCCGATCTCCTCCCGCCGTCGGCGCGCTTCGTGGACGCGCTCCGGCACCTCGTGCTCCCGGTCGCGACCCTGGCGATGGTCGGCGCGGCGGGGACGGCGCGCTTCGTCCGGGGCGCCGTGCTCGACGCCCTGCGCCAACCGTTCGTGCGGGCGGCACGGGCGAAGGGACTGGGCGAGGCGCGGGTGCTCCTGAGGCACGCGCTCCGCAACGCGCTCGTGCCGGTGCTGACGCTCCTGGGGCTCCAGCTGCCCGCGCTCTTCTCCGGGGTCGTGTTCGTCGAGACGATCTTCGGCTGGCCCGGGATGGGGAGGGTGACCGTGCAGGCGGTCCTGGCGCGGGACTATCCGGTGGTCATGGCGTCCACCGCCGTCTTCGCGGTCCTGGTGATCGCGGGCAACCTGCTCGCGGATCTGCTCGCCTCGCTCGCCGACCCGCGCGCGGAGAGTGGCGCATGAGCGGCGCGCGTCCCGGTCTCCTCGGCCGCGTCTGGCGCGATCGCCGCTCGCGCATCGGCGGCGCCCTCGTCGGCGTCTTCGTCCTGGGGGCGATCGCCGGGCCGCTCCTTCTGGGACGCGCGCCCATCGAGCTGGCCGACGTGGTCGCCCGCCGCTTCATGGCCCCCCTCGCCCGCACGCCCGACGGCGTCCTCCACCTGCTCGGCACCGATCGCTTCGGGCGCGACGTCCTCGCCCGCCTGCTGCTGGGGGCCCGCATCTCGCTCGCCGTCGGGGTGCTCGCGGCCCTGGCCTCCACGCTGGCGGGCATCGCGGTGGGGGCGGTGGCCGGCTACGCCGGGGGCGCCTCGGACCGCGCGATCGTCGCAGTGACCGACGCCGCGCTGGCGATCCCGCGGGTGCCGTTCCTCCTGCTCCTGGTCGCGCTGGTCGAGCCGGGAGCGGTGATGACGGTCGTGGCGCTGGGCGTCACGGGCTGGATGACCGTCGCGCGGCTGGTGCGGAGCGAGGTGCGTGCGGCCAGGAGCCGGCCGTTCGTCGAGGCCGCGCACGCCCTGGGCCTCAGGCCGCGGCGCGTGCTCGTGCGCCACGTGCTCCCGAACGCGCTGACGCCGGCCCTGGTGGCCGCCGCGCTCGGCGTCGGCAGCGCGATCATGCTCGAGGCCGGCCTCTCGTTCCTCGGCCTGGGCGTGCAGCCGCCGACGCCGTCGTGGGGGAACATGATCGCCTCGGGGCGGGACGCGTTGATGATCGCGCCGTGGGTGGCGCTCGCGCCCTCGCTCGCCGTCGCGCTGGTCGTCCTCGGCTTCAGTCTCCTCGCCGACGCGCTCGAGAGCGCGATCGCGGCGGAGGTCGCGGGCTAGCTAGCGCAGCAGCACCGTCACCACAGCGCGCGGCGGCGCGTCGAAGCGGATCGTGCCCGCAGCGGAGATCTCGAGCGACGCGAGCGGCGTCTCGTCCAGCCGCGTCAGCTCGGCCGACGTGACCGGCCACGGCACGCGCCACTCGCCGGCGACCGCTCGAGCCAGCGCGTTGTAGCAGCGCAGCACGACGCCCTTCTCCGACTCCGGCGGCTTCATGGCAGAGAACACGAGTCCCTCGCCGACCAGCGCGGGCCCGGCCACCGGCTCCGGTATCTCCAGGAGCGACCGCCGCATCAGCGCCAGCGGCCGGCAGTGGAAGCGCTCCGCCGTCCGCTCGATCCGCTCGCGATCGTCGAGATCCCGCTCCGCGCAGGGGAAGACGCCGAAACGCGCGCGGAACGGCCCAAGACACTGCGCGTCGGGCGTGGGCGTCGGCCACCCGGCGTGCCCCAGTCGCTCGGGCATGTCCTCGCGTGACATCTGGCCGAACGCGCGAAACAGCGTGACCAGCAGCGTGCCGTCGGCCCGGAGCTCGTATTCCGGCAGGCCGTCGGTCAGCACCGTCAGGCCGCGCCCCCCGTTCGCCGCGGTCACGCAGCGCAGCATCGGCGCCGTGGGCGCGGGCTGCTCGATGCCCGCCGGATTCCGGGATCCGGAGCCAGGGGTCCGCTCCACCGGCCCGAAATGACCGTCCGCGACCTCGCGGACCGGTTTCGCGCCCAGCGGGAAGGCGACGCGCAGGCGGTGATCTTTCCGCCGGTTCTCACCCTCCACCTCGAGCTGCACGAACCCGGCGCCCGCATCCAGCGTCACCCGCGTCGTGGTCTCGAGCGCCGACGCGTCGTAGCGCCGC
>Ga0116138_1001835_pt1 | contig 11390 bp, 8 predicted proteins | sample June2015DPH_20_1_2_FD_88971 | JGI IMG/M metagenome (GOLD analysis project Ga0116138, IMG submission 88971) | Peatland microbial communities from SPRUCE experiment site at the Marcell Experimental Forest, Minnesota, USA - June2015DPH_20_150 | ecosystem: Environmental > Terrestrial > Soil >... | reverse complement strand
CCTCACACCCGCACCGCAGGGCAAACGGAAAGTCATCCTCTCGACAAGCATAGCGGAAACCTCCCTCACGATCGATGGAGTGAGAATTGTTGTTGATTCTGGACTTGCGCGCACAGTGCGGTTCGATCCGCGACGGGGCATGTCCGGACTCGTGACAATTCCTGTCTCACGCGCCGTTGCCGATCAGCGTCGCGGCCGGGCGGGAAGACAGAGCGTGGGAGTCTGCTTTAGATTGTGGAGAGAAGAAGAGCATGTGCAACTGCCCAAGTATCCGGTGCCGGAAATCCGGGTTTCGGATCTTGCACACGCAGCGCTTGACTTGGCTCTGTGGGGGGCACCGATGGGCGAAGGGCTTTCGTTTCTTGATCCCCCACCCGCAGCCCATGTGGCACAAGCACAGGGAGTTCTCAAAGCCCTGGGGGCTCTGACCGATGACGGGCGCTTAACTCCGCACGGACGCACGATGGCTGGTTTGCCGATACATCCGCGCCTCGCGCACATGATTATCAGAGGGAAAAAACTTGGTCGTGGAGTGGCTGCATGTGAGCTTGCTGCAATTCTTGAAGAGCGCGATCTCCTGGGAGGTGGGGCAAAAGCGGATGTGGATTTGGCCTCGCGCATCGATGCGTTTCGACGTGGCCGCGGGCTTGCAGTGGGTGTGCACGATCGTATCGCGGCACAGAAACGCCGACTGATGGACATGGTGGACATTGAAGATGATCGGGAGGGCGATTCAGAGTGTGGAATTCTGGTGGCCCTTGCTTATCCAGAGCGCATTGCGCGGAAACGGGCCGCACGTGGAGGAAGCTACCAACTCGCGAACGGCACGATCGCTGTGCTCCCCCATGGGAATCTCGGTCGCGAAGAGTTCCTTGCGATAGCGGATATTGATGCGGGTAGTGGTGATGCGAAAATCTATCTCGCTGCTTCTATTAAAGAGAACGAGCTCGAGGGGGCGTTTTCGGAAGAGATCCTGAGTGAGAAAGAGATTGAATGGAATGATGTCAAACGACAAGTAAGAGCAAGAAGTGTGCGAAAGCTCGGGGCTGTCGTGCTGAGCGAACAACCACTGGAGCCGACGGGGGAAGAAATTACCCAGGCTCTGATAGAAGGGATTCGGCGAACAGGATTGCAGTGTCTGCCGTGGGAGAAGGGGTCGGATCGGTTTCGCTCACGTGTTCAGTGGGTCCGCAGATCGATCAAAGAAATCTCTGAGTGGCCGGATCTCTCTGATGACGCGCTCAGGGCATCGCTTGAAAACTGGCTGGCGCCGTTTCTTGATCGGATGTGGAAGTTGGATCAGTTGCAGCGGCTGGATCTTGTGGAAATCCTTCGATCAATGTTCAATCATCAGCAACTGCGTGACCTCGATCGCCTCGCTCCTTCACAATTGCTGGTGCCCAGCGGTTCGCGTATCGCTTTGGATTACTCACCAACCGATCACCCCGCGCTTTCGGTGAAACTCCAGGAGTTATTCGGGCTGACCGAAACTCCCCGCGTCGGCGGCGGAATAATTCCCGTCACAATTCATCTGCTCTCCCCCGCGGCGCGGCCCCTGGCTGTGACGCAGGATCTCCGCAGTTTCTGGCAAAATGTTTATCCTGAAATCAGAAAGCAGCTCCGCGCTCGATATCCGAAGCATCCGTGGCCGGAGAATCCGATGACAGCAACCCCGACTCGCCGGACGATCAGGAAAAAATAGAACGCGAAAGTCCCATACACCTCAAAGGAAACCCTCGTGTGGGTGCACGAGACTTCATTGAACCCTTCAAACACACTTTCTTATACGGCGTTCCATATCCCGAAGAACAATAAGACGCTGCCCCATGAGTTCCCTGTTGTTTCCGGTATAATCACTACCGCATACGTCACCAGTGCGCCGAGGATCCAGGTCACATCGATCGTATGGTCGGTGAGAAGATGAACAATGACATTCACGACGATGATGACGATCGGTCCAGGCTTGAGCCAGGGGTTCTGGGTTTTGACCAGCGCGCTGACCTTCTTTGATGCAAACATCAACGTGAACCCCTCGAAGAATCCCCACGATGCTGCAATCAACAGAAGGCCGACAGCATTGAGCGGTAGAGGAAGACCGGCGGCCGTTGCCGTCACCGAAATTCTCCTGAGCGGTAACCATTGGACTTTTCCTTCGATGAGATATGTGAGGAGGAGAAACACAAGAATGCTGGCGAGGCCGATGGCGAGCGAGAGCGTCGTGTTTTTCTTCACAAATCCGTACGATGAAAACCGCTCCTTGCGGATAAGCATGACGATCACGGGGCCGAGTCCCGCAGCGCCAAACTCTATCAATGCATACACCGCAATGGACGCGAGGCCAGTCAGGCCTTTGAGGTTATCCTTGAAGCTCATGTAAAGTGCAATCGCCACGGTGGTGACGACACCGAGAACGAAGAGATCGACAAGTGTGGACTTGTTTCGTTTGAAGAAATCTTTCATGGTTTGTTCTCTTTCCTGGCAAATTCCACCCGCGTCAAAAGGAATCCTCCTTTGGGCGTATGTTACTTCACTGCGCGGAGCGACCAACCAGGTTCATTCCACCGATTTGATGATCTGCACCGGTCCCAACAACCCGGACGGGACCAGCGGAATCATTATTCCATCCACAGGTCGGCCGGGCTGGGATTATTGCGATCGGCTTCCCACTTGGCGGGATTGTTCCGGATGTAATCGCGGATGCGCCCCAATTCACTGTTGCTGCGGATGATATGGTCGTAAAATCGTGGTTGCCATTCAAAATCCTCGAGACCGTTGGCGTGACACATCTTTGTTGCGGCGGATTTGTATGATCGAATCATCGTGCTCAGCGATCCACGTTTTGGTGAGATGTCGGACATGAATTCGTTGATATTACTTGGAGCGACGTTGCATGCAACGTCGCTAACAGGGACGTCGTCATCAAAGGTGTGTGCGATCCCGGAGGCAGATCCGTTGGGGTGATCGCGCCTGCCGCACAAAACCAAGATGCCGTGCACATGATTCGGCATGACGGTGAATTCATCTATTGCAACATTCCTGTGATGTTTGGGTATTTCCAGCCAGCAGTTGTGTGCAATTCCACCGATTTCGTTTCGAAGCATCTTACTTTGAATTACTTCTCCGAAGAACTCCACCAGCCCTTTCGTGCATATGGTGACGAAGTACTCTCCCGGCGACGAGTAATCGAACCCTTTTAATCTCGCCGATTCAATCCGGTATTTGTCCCTGTAGAGCGACATACACGTTTGTCGAAGAATCGCACATTGTTCCGAGGTCGATCATCAACGGTCACCGTGAATTAACGCACCCACTTCCGAGAATTCTTGTTACTCTATCTCTCTGAAAATCTGCACCGGTCCCAACAACCCGGATGGCAACAGCGGAGAATCCTTCGTGAAATGCCGCCACGTCGCAAATGTGTACCGCCCCTTGGACGGACGCGGCTCGTTCTTCAGAAGCCAGTCAGGCCAGCGAAGCAGGTTACCATTCTTTCCGTATTCTGCATCAGGCGGCTGGAACTCATCACCGATCAGCCGATTCGGCCAGAGATTTGCGACCTCGATCTCGAGCTTGTTCCCGCTTTTCTGAACTGCATCTGTTATATCCACACGCCAGGGAGCGCACCAGAGGACACCCAAATCGTGTCCATTGAGGCGAACACGAGCCATGTTGAAGACCTTCCCAAGGTCGAGCCATAACCGCGCAGACTTTTTCATCCCCCGATTGACAGAAATCGGCAGATCAAACTTCTTCCGGTACGTCGCCGTTCCAGAATAATACTTCACCCCCTCTTCCGGTCGCGTGCTCCAATCTTCCAGCGATTCAAATCTGATGTTCTCCGGTCCGCCCAGATGCGGATCAAACGAGACATCCCAGGATCCTTCAAGGCTGCCGGCAAGAAGAGTGTTCGGATAGTTTTGATCGGGGAGATTTTTTTCTCTTGAAGATGCCTCGAAGACAATAAAACAAGATTGCGCGGCCTCGAATTGAAGTGTGATTGATGTCCGGCCGTCGTGCGACACATACTCTGGCAAATCGTGTATCTCACCCGTCACGGCATCCCAAAGCTGCGGACGCTTTCCATCAACACGAAATGTGCATTGAGCTGAAACAGTCTGGTCGGTTGGATTAGCTAAGAAGTAGACGTCCTTTGCTTCGACACGACGGTGTGTGTAGCGAAGCATGGCATCAGATTCAAAATCCGGTGCGATCCCCATCGTGCTCAACAGAGATATAACGATGCCAAAATCTCCATATTGCTCTGGGCCCGAAGCTGTCGACCGCGTCGCCGGCGGAGGAACATCCTTTGCGGCCGATTGTCTCCACACAACACGTCCTTTTCCCAGCCGGTGTTCAGTGACGCGTATCCCGTCTGAATCGCCCCAGAGCTCATCAGCAAGTCTCTTCACCTCGGCATCGCAGTTGGGATAGCCCGACAAGCTGGGCGACTTGAGGACGCGAGAACCAATGACCGTTGCGCCCGCTTCCACCAGCTGCTTTATCTTGCGCAGCAGCGCCGGTGTCATTGTCTCACGTTCCGGGAGAACAAGCACTCGATAGCTCATGCCATCGGGCAATACGAGAAGGCCGTCTTTTACTGACATAGTAGAAAGGACGATCTCTGGTGCACAGCCGTCAAAGTTGTAACCCAGCCGGTCCGGAGGATTTCCTCCGACGGCCGAGGTTGGCGGGCGAAACACCTGCGGAGATCCCTCGGGGACAAGAAAACACACATCAGCAACCGGAAGTCCCTGACGCAGCACGTACTGGCAGCGGGAAAGATATGTGTGATATGCAGGAACCATGCTCCACCAGGTCTGCGTACGCTCCCAATGCACACCGTATGGACCCATGGTCATTCCCGGAAGTCGATTCAACCACGGTTGATGTTGAGAGCGGTGAAAAACGAATCGATTGACCCCGGCGGCAAAAGCCCAGTCACCAAGAATTTTCATCGCAGTCGGATAGGCGAGCCAGTGTTCTTCGTCGCTTGAGGTGAAGGACTCTGCCGCGACCACACTCTTTCCGTTCGTGTGAGCAACTGAGGTTGCTTCAAGAACCGAGAAGCTTGTGTTGAATCCGTACATCCAGAATTCGCACATCGGCACATCGGCGATGCCTCCGAGGCTCATGTCCGCACAGGGCGTCATGTCATACGGCTCGATGGAAAGGCCAAATCCATTTCGGTGGCCAAGCTCCTTGAGATGGAGCGCATGATTCTTTAAAAGAAGCTCCTCAGCCGTCTTGCGGAGATCCCAGAGAAATCGTTCAGAAAGTTCGCGGCTGCCGACAATGTGACCGGAGATCACGGGGAGGTATGGGTAAAGATCGTACCCGCGCAGGTGCTTGAATTCTTCGCGGAAAGCGGGAGTCCAGTTTTGTGCCCCCATTTCCCAGCTGTCCATATGAAGCCATTTCCATCCGGCATCGCTTCCGGTTTTGCGCGGCCCGATATCGCGGAGCAAACTACCGATAAACGCATCGAAATGGGCATTGAGTGCGGTGGTATCAAGCTTGTCGGATTCCAGACCAAGCCCCGGGACCGGCGCCGGGCGCGTGGTAGCTCCGGTGCTTGTGTTTCCGAAGCGCATAATCGTCCAGCTTCCGTCAGGTACATCCCAAAGAAGCTTTCCTCCTGCAGTCATTGAAGCTGAGAGATCAATGACGCGATTCGTAGGTACGGCAGCCCCCTGTGGAACAGGCGGATACGTCGCTGGTGCAGGAAGGAACGGTTTGACGTTCGGTTGTGACGAGTACGGGGCACGAACATAGAGTGCTTTTTCATCGATGTTGGCGATTCGTTCGTTCCCGCTGGGAGTCGGGAAGGCGAGCACGGTGACGTCTTGGTAAAATTCATTCTTCGTTTTCTCGAGTTCGGGTGGAAGCAAACCGTCGCCGAAGAACGCCGGCCAGCGCGCAGGTTGTCGGAGGAGGCCATCGAAGTGCATCGGACCCGTCACGACGGTGTCGCTTCCAACAATGTGCATCATCGATTGTTCAGGCTTAACCCATGGTCCGCCACTCCCCGTCCAGCCCGGACCAGCCATGAGAGTCACCTGCAATCCGAGCCGTTCTGCTTCGTTGACGACGTGCTTGAAGAGTGCGCGCCACTCAGGACTCATGAAGCTGATCTGCCCGCGGGGAATACCGACATTCACCTCCATGATGATCACCCCGCCGATGCCGGCCTGTTTCATGGATTCAAGGTCAGCGGTGATTCCCTCCCGGTTGATATTGCCGTCCATCCAGACCCAGTAAACCCATGGGCGTGCAGATTCAGGCGGTCGCAGAAAATTCTCGCGCAGGTTGTCTGTTTGTGCTGAAGAATTTGAAAGGGCGATAACGCTGAGGAGAACACAAAAAAGGAGTTTCTGCATGGTGTCATTCCTTTTATTTTCGAGCCGAACAATACGTCATCGGAACAATTACTATGGGTAATGTAGTCAATAGTCTCAGGTATTGGCAAGTTGTGCGAGAGATGTATGAAGAATACTCACCGCTCAGATCATCATACACAATTCTCAAAAGTTGCTATTGACTGAATCGAGGTCTACATTGAAAGCAGCGATACTACCATAAGTTTCAGAGCCCATCGGGAGGAAGCGCATGAGTGTTTTCAGAATGTCTGGTTCGGGGCTATACAATTCACACCGTCACCTTATTGCGAAATCGAAGGGGGAGAGCATTTTTGACGCGGATAATCAAAGAGTTGGTGTCATCCGCGGCAATAATCTCTTTGATTGTGGGGATAGAAAAATGATGACCGTGCGCGGATCGGGGATCTACGATGCGGACAACAATAAGATTGGGACGCTTTCAGAAGTGATGAAGGCGATCGAAGGAGGAATAGAAGGAGTGATGTGTGCAGCTCTATGGTACTGCTTCATCCGCTGATCCGCCCCGGTCGATCGGGAAGCAATTAGTAGCTTTCCGATCTATATGTTTGAGGCCCGACCCTCATACCCCCCACTGCTGCACCCGCTCCATACCTCATTCACAATCGTCTATGATTTTGCAGGCATCTTGTACACATGGTAGGCAGACTGTGGCCGAGAGTTTTCGCTCATTATAATCGCTCTTCCCTTCTTCCGTATCAATGTCGCACCCGAGCAATTCGCGGCATGAAATTGTGCCATGGAGTTGACGGAAACGCCGCGTGAAAACTTTGACCTGGGCGTACGTTGTTTCTTTGGCTGCGGTATCATTGGCGTCGGTCATTCCATGCTTGCAGCCGATGACCATATAGGCGCCCGTAACGGCGCCGCACACCTCCTGCTGCCTCCCCATCCCCGCCCCGAAACCCGTGGAGATGCGCAATGCATCGTCTTCCTTGACCCCCAGCAACGGTGTGTATGCGGAGAAGACCGCCTGGGCACAATTGAATCCTCCCTTGAAGCGATCTGTTGCGTCGTCTATTCTTGATTTCATAAGTGGCCTTCTTTGCGGGTCGGAACGTGGACTTCGTTATTTTCCTCCGCTCTTTTCACGCCTCAGCGGTGCGATTCTTATGCCGGAGCTTGAATCGGAGATCAATGTGGCAAATCGTCTCTGCCGTGTTGTTTCCTGTTTCGCACTCACGATCCACCACGTGACGATCTTGCGATACCATGGCGGCTGGGATTGGAAGAATTCCCATGCGCGTTGGTTGGCGCGAAATTGCTTTTCGAAAACTGTTCCCAGGGTAACACGCTTTCGCTCGAACGAGTACAAATTGGACTTCTTCGCGTCGCGGGCCTCGAACGCTTTCTTGCCAGCGGGCTGCATCAGTCCAAGCCGCGTCAATTGCCGGGCACGCTTGCTGTTCACAGCGCTCCAGGTGCTCGTGGGCTTTCGCGGCGTAAAGCGTATCACGTAGCTCTCTGAGTTGAACGACTTCCGCAGCCCATCGATCCAGCCAAAGCAGAGCGCCTGATCAACAGATTCAGGCCACGTAATGCTTGGCTTGCCGGTCGCTTTCTTGTGAAACCCAACCCAGAGTTCTGTCGCCGAGGCATGGTTTTTCTTCAGCCATTGGCGAAACGCTTCCGGTGTGGCGAAAAACGTTGGTTTGAACTTGGGCGGTTTCGAAGGTCTTTCTGCCATTGCTAACAAACTTCGATGTTCAATATTCGCCGTTCGTTATTGGATATTGCCATGAACAGCCGGTTTTCTGCTTGAATGTCCGATATCGAATACCGAAATATGAATGATTAAGCGGGTTTTTTTACAAACGTAGCCCATGCTTGCATCAATGTCAATTATCTTTCTATCTTCGTTTCGGTTGTAGTGTCACGCAAGGCCGCCCCCGATACAGAACATCGGGGCAAGCAAGAACACAAAGGGGTTTGAAGAAGTTATTTTTTGCCTTTGCGACTTTGTGTGGGATTTTTTCTGAACATATCGGAGGCACACATGGCAAACCAATTTGGCCGTCGCAGTTTTCTCCAGCGAAGCATCTTGTCGGGCGCCGGAGCTCTGATTGTTTCAATCCTCCCCGATGTTCTCAAAGCGGGAAATAAAACTCAGGATGCTCCGGCGGAAAAGGGAGGCGATCAGCTGCTCAAGCCTGCGCGCGTCTTCGATGCGGATGATGGCAAAATCCATGAAGGATGGGTGGTCCTGGTGAAGGGAGAACGGATTGTGGCCGTCGGTCCTCCATCGCAGGTTCAAGTGCCTTCCGGTGCAAAGACAGTAGAGCTAGCGGGCATGACATTGCTGCCAGGCCTGATGGATATCCACTCTCACATCCTCCTGCACCCTTACAACGAAACGCTCTGGAACGACCAGGTGCTGAAAGAGCCGCTTGCCTATCGTACAATAGAGGCGGTTAAACACTGCGAGCGAACGCTGATGTCCGGATTCACGCTCCTGCGCGATCTCGGCACCGAGGGAGCAGGGTATGCCGATGTATCCCTGCAACGCGCGATCCGCGAGGGAATGATTCCTGGTCCACGACTGCTTGTTGCGACGCGCGCGATCGTCGCGACCGCAAGCTATGGGCCGGGTCCGGCAGGGTTCGCGCCGGAATTGGTGCTGCCCAAGGGTGGTCAGGAAGTCAGCGGCCAGGCGGAGATGATCAGAGCGGTGCGTGAGCAAATTGGCGGCGGCGCCGACTGGGTCAAGGTGTACGCCGATTACAGGCACGGCGTGAGCGGGACGGTTCCGACATTCAGTGAAGAAGAACTAAAGGCACTTGTAGCGGAAGCACGCTCAGCAGGAAGGCCGGTTTCGGCACACGCCACAACGTCCGAGGGTATGCGCCGTGCGGTCATGGCTGGAGTTGATACAATCGAACACGGCTATGGTGGCACGGAAGAAGTGTTCAAACTCATGGCTCAACATAATGTTGCATATCTGCCGACGCTGACCGCGGAAGAAGCATATGGAGATTATTTTGACGGGTTCAAAGCTGGTGGTCCGTTGTCGCCGGGTTTGAAACAAGCCTTGCACGCTTTCAAACTCGCGTTAGATGCTGGTGTCACAATTGGTCTCGGAAGTGATGTCGGCGTGTTCGCTCACGGAACAAACTACCGGGAGCTCGAGTGGCTGGCGCGCGGCGGCATGACGACGGCGCAAGCGCTTCTGGCGGCAACTGCCGTTAACGCCAAAATTATCCGGATGGAGGATCAAGTTGGCCGAGTGCGCCCCAATCTCTATGCCGATCTGATCGCCGTGAAGGGAGATCCGACGCAGGATATCAAAACCTGCCGTGATGTGAAATTTGTGATGAAAGGGGGAGTGACGTATAAAAATGTTCAATGAGGCAGTCAGCTATCAGCTAAGAGCTGCCAGATACACGCTGAATGCCGACCGCTGAAAGCCTGACCCGGAACTAGCACGCACCCGACAACGTTTCAATTCAGCAGGCCGGAGTACCTGGTTCCTCCCTGATTCTCCGGATCACAATGATTTTCCTTGAATCCCTGAGTATCCCGCCACAAGAGATCGAAGCTGTCTAAAGCGGTAGAGGTCCACCTATCGCACTTAACAAAACGGAGGCACCTATGCGCCAACTATTCGCGATGATCGTCATCATTGTTCTCCTCCTTCCCCTTGCTTGTGTGCCAGCTCCGCCTGACATGGTCGCGCTGAGGAAAACTGTGGACGACTACAACAATGCCTCGAAGGACGCCATGCTCAGCGGTAACTCTGATAAACTCATGACCTATTACGAAGCAGACGCACTCGAAATGGCCCCCAACTCACCCGTCGTCAAGGGAAAAGAAAACATTCTCGCATTTCAACAGCAGATGGCGAAAGCAGGCATGAAATTCAACGCAGTGGATTTTCAAACGCTTGAGTTAACGGCGGACGGCAAGAGCGCATACGAAATTGGATCGTATGACATGACAATGACCATGTCGCCGGCAGGGGAAATGAAGGATAAGGGAAAATACATTGCCCTCTGGCGTCAGCAGGCAGACGGTTCATGGAAAGTCCACGCCGAGACGTGGAACACCGACATGCCCATGCCGCCACCGGCAAAGGAAGGAAAGCCGGCGAAGACAAAGAAGTAACGCTCACAAGGGCCGGGTCCAGATAAACGATATTCATTGTTCTCCATAACAAACAAGCCTCCGGCTTCAGTACGAAGCGGAGGCTTGTTGTGTACACCCTTCTTCCTTGTTCATGCTCGGCGGAATTTTCGCAGGATATCAGACGGCCTGCTAAAGAACGCCGGCACCGTTTCCTTCCACTCATCGACCTTCATATACACAACCGGCACTACAACAAGCGTCAGAAACAGGGAGCTTGTCAGTCCGCCGATCAATGCCCACGCCAGACCCGATTTCCACTCTGAACCCTCCGCCGTGGAAAGTGCGATTGGTAGCATGCCAAAGATCATCGTCATCGTCGTCATAAGGATCGGACGAAGACGGGACTGAGCGGCTTCAAGCAACGCGTCGTACACGGACAGTCCATTGTCTAACCGCGTTTGGTTTGTCCGGTCTACAAGCAGGATAGCGTTCTTCGCCACAAGCCCCGTCAACATGATGATTCCCAGCATCGTGAAAATACTCAGGGCTTTTCCGGTAACCGCCAGCGCAATCATCGCTCCAACCAATGCCAGCGGTATGGAAAACAGGACGACGAACGGATAGACGTACGAATTATACAACGCCACCATAATCAGATAGATGAACAAAATTCCAGTGGCCATCGCGAGGAATAAATCTGTGAATCCCTCTGCACGCATCTTTTCCATTCCGAGATACGAAAGCGTCACCCCCGGAGGAAGCTGGACCTTGGCGATCCTCGTCTTGAAGTCTTCCATGATGGTGCCGGTTGGACGTCCAAGGGTTTCACCGTTTACATAGATAATGCTGATGCGCTCACGGCGTTCCAGTTTTGTTGGACCGGAGGATTGATAAATGGTTGCGAACTGCTGGAGCTCGATTTGCTGGCCGTGG
>Ga0116138_1001829_pt1 | contig 11411 bp, 7 predicted proteins | sample June2015DPH_20_1_2_FD_88971 | JGI IMG/M metagenome (GOLD analysis project Ga0116138, IMG submission 88971) | Peatland microbial communities from SPRUCE experiment site at the Marcell Experimental Forest, Minnesota, USA - June2015DPH_20_150 | ecosystem: Environmental > Terrestrial > Soil >... | reverse complement strand
CTCTTTATAGAGAAGAAGATTCACGACCAACATCGCAAGACAGCTGGCCGAGGAAACCATATAGACAAACTCGTTTCCAAGACTGTCTCTGACAAAATAGGCAATCGTCGGACCAACCATCGCTCCCACGTTCACCAGCCAGTAGTAGATCGCGTAACCAAGTGATTTCGTCTCCGGCTTGGATGCAAGCGCGACCGTCCCGAGAACCGACGGTTTGATGAACGATCCTCCGAATGCTGTAAAGACAAGGAAAACGACCAACAGCCAGTACTGTGACACGCCGCCATAAATTCCTGCGAAAGCCGTCATCCCCATTGAACCGATCAGGAAATATCCGAGGGCAAGGATGGAGAACGCGATGTTAAAAGCGCGGCGAAAACCCCACTTGTCTGCAAGGGTCCCCCCGAGGATTGGCAGGAGATAGATGAGTCCGCCAAAAATTCCCGAGAGTTGACCAGCCTGCGTCTCCGTGAAGCCGAGCTTGTTCCGCATGTAGATCATGAACACAATTTGCTGGCCATAGTAAGCCAGGCGTTCGAACAATTCCATGCCATTTGCGACCCAGAAGGTGGGATGAAAACCCTCTCGCATTCTTTGAAGAGCGCTTTGGCTTTCCACAGGAACTCCCTGATTGATGGTGGATGGTTGTGACTAGGTGAGTATATCTTTGCGCCGGAAGATCAGCCACGCCGCGAATACGAACGCCAACGAATAGGCACCAAGAACAGCCGATGATGTCCAGACAGAATCCCACGGAACAGGATCCTCAAAAATCTTTAGCCACACATTCATATAATTGGTGAACAGATACGGTTTGATATCCTGGAATAACTCGAGCGGAATCACCGTTACCAGGAGAAATACCATGTTGACACCCATGGTGCTGATAATCGGTCCGATTGCGTTCTCCACAAACGAGGAGAAGAAGAATGAAAGTGAGGCGATCGTGAGCATAGCCCAAGCTGCGAGAATGTAACCGACGAGAAACCGCCAGGCCACGTCAGACTCCGGCAGGACCAGGATTCCACGCCCCAATACTATCAGGTCTCCCCTGCCAAGCAGAAGGAGTGACAAGCCAATGCTCAGCACTGCAAGAAAACCAACAAAAATGATCGTGTAAATGACGGTTGTGTAGAATTTGGAAAGAAAGATTCGCGTGCGCGAGACAGGGCGGACGAGAATCAACCGGTAGGTTCCCGCTGTGGCCTCACCGGCCAGCTGATCGCCGGCGACAAAGGAGATGAGCAGCGGGATGTGAACCCAGAGGCTGTTCATCATGTTGTGAGCGACAAACCACCCATTAAAGAGATTGCCTACGAAGAAGAAATCCTGCTGCAACGAACGGAGCGAATGCTGAAGGAACCGGCCTCCTTCGAGCTTCATCGCAACTTCGACCAGAGGAACGATAACCGCCACAAGAAGAAAGCCGATGTACGTGCGCTTCTTCAGGAAAGTCTTGATCAGTTCGTAGTAGACGAGTCGAATCATTGCTTGCTTTCCTTCCCCTCTGGGACGCCACTCTCCGTGATTGAAAGGAAATACTCTTCGAGCGACCGGCGCGGCACAAGCGCTTGAACGTCTACTCCTTCCCTGACGAGCGCACGGGCAAGCTCAGGCACATCTTCGAACGACATTGTGACTTCAAACGCATCCCCTTTTTCGACGACCTTTCCAACGGTCCCCAATGTCGACAGGACACTCCGCACCTTCTCCGCCGGGCCGCCCTTGACGGTGACAATCTTCTCTCCTCCCTCAATCAATGCGGAGACTTCTCCTTGCGTGACCAACTCACCCCGGTTGATCACCGCCATCCGGTTGGCAACCAATTCCACTTCGTTCAGGAGGTGCGAGGAGAGCATGACGGTCTTGTTCTGATCGCTCGCGAGGTGGCGAATGAGGTCCCTGATTTCCTTCATCCCCTGCGGGTCGAGTCCGCTTGTCGGCTCATCGAGTATGACAAACTCCGGGTCGGCGAGAAGCGCCTGGGCAATCCCGAGACGTTGCTTCATGCCGTGCGAATACGTCTTGACCTTGTCGGAAGCCCGGGAGGCCAGGCCTACAAGATCGAGCACTTCAGCGATTCGCTTCCGGCTGATGCCGCCGTTGAGAGCGCCGACAATTTCAAGATTTCTGTGCGCAGTCAGATAGTTATAAAAGTCAGGCTTTTCGACAATTCCGCCGATCGACATAAGAGCTTTCTCACGTTCCCTTTCAAGCGACTTGCCAAAGAGGAACACCTCCCCTTCGGTGGGCCTTATCAGAGAGAGAAGCATGCGGATTGTCGTGCTCTTGCCGGCTCCGTTGGGACCGAGGAATCCGAACACATCGCCGCGATGAACCTCGAGGTCGAGATGATGCACAGCCCATCGGCTTTTGTACTGCTTGCCAAGGTTCTTGGTTTGTAGGATGGTCTCGCCCGTCAAGGAATCCTGGGGGTATTAAGAGAAGAGACAACAGTTGATGGATTTCAATGCGGTCAATGTAGAGCTTATTTGAGGTATTTTCAAGGTGACGGGGTAAGAAGTCCGACTTCTTAAAGCGATAAAACGTTATGAGAAGTCGGACTTCTACCATAAAACTGCAACGCCGCAGACTATGCTGCGGCGTTGAGTGAAAACAATCAGCCCTGAATTTACCTCTTCAACCTATCCAGCGCACCCTGCACCTTCTTTGCCTGCGCCGAAGGGAGATTTTCTTTTGCCAGCAACGAGTACTCCGTAACGGCTTCCTTCGTGAGCTTCATCTTCTCGAATGCCGTCGCGACGGTCAATCTGGCATCGAAATTCGCTTTGAGCTCGGGATGAGTGCGGAGCGTTTCTTTGGACTTCAGGATGGATGTCGCATAGTAGGAATTGTCAAACAGGACACGGGCTCCATGAAGCTCCATCTCTCCCACTTTGGTGTCAGTGAATACCGGCACATTCGTTTTTGATGCGTTGTCGCCGTGAATCACAGTTGCCGATGGAATGGAAAGCTCATCGCGTTCCCGCGGTGGCACCGCAAGAATATTCTGCATTGCCAGCTTCAGGAGGAAATCTTCCTGAGTGAGCTGACGGACGTCCGAGATGTCCAGGATCGTCATCTCCGGAATTGTCAGCTTTCGTTTATCGGCCTCAATCGTCGCACTCGCGCCTGGTCCCGTCCTCATGCTATCTTCGGGCTTGAGCAGGTCACCCACCTTCACCTTCCTCCACTCCTCCATGACCCCCTTCCGCACCTCGACGCTTCCTTTCACCGCCTTCACCACGAAATCCCCTGCAAACAGAGGGAATGCAAGAAGACTCGCCACGAAAATCCACAATAACCGAGTACGCATTGTCCTATCCTTTCAGATCAGATCCTTATTGAAGCATTAGATCGACGAGCTTTACCCAACCTCTGACAACTCCAAGCCCGACTTCGACATCGTCAAAATATTCTTTCGCTCCGACTTCCCACGCTTTTTGAAATCCTTCTGTGATCGCCGTCGTCTCGACCGGCACCCAGACGGTCTCTTCTCCCCGTTCATTCTTCCGAATCACGTAACGCTTCGGATTGTCGCTTACCAGGGTTGACTGGGAAGCAGGGACCTCCGTATCAAACATCATGAAGATGTGTGCATCATCCAGACGCTGCGGCGGCACCACGTCGATGAACGCCGTGTTGATCCCCACGCTCGAGAGCAGGGATGAGAAGCAGACGGTCATGTCGTCACAGTCGCCACCACGCAATGCCAGAGTCTCCGACGGAAATTGCACCCTGTCCTTGCTCAACTTCGGGTCGTTCACGTATGTCAGGCGAGACGCAAACTCATCAAAGAGCAATCTGGCCGACCTGAACTTCTCAAGCTGCTTTGGCGCAGCAGCCATCGTATCCTTGTTTTGGCTCATCACCAGGCGCGTGAAGCGCATGATGTCCGCGTCTGCAGGCGTTACGAAATACCGGAGCGACAACGCATCGCCGTCCCAATCGTTCCGGCCCCTGATGATCAGCCTGGTCTGGCTCTTATCATCATAGTCCTCTGCCGGAGACGCCTTCACAAAAACCTCCGCTGCCCGAAGGACCATTGAAGGAACAAACTTTATCGCATCGTTGAAGATCGCGTACAGAAAAATCTCTTTTTCACCATTCGGCTCGATGTACTCTGCCCGTGGTGTTTCCGTCGGACCGTCCATGTACTGCTCGACGAAAAACGACACTTTTGCGAGAATCGGCCTCGAGGAAATGTTCTTGACCTTTGCTTTTCCCAGAGGTCTGTTCGCCAGCGCCTGATAAGAAGACGGATACACCTCGCTCAGTATCTGAACGTACTCGATCTTGGCCCAGACGTCGCGTGTCCGGCCAAGCGAAATAATAGCTGACAGCGTAATCTGACTCGGAGTGAAGGCATTGTATCCCAGGTCCTGCACTCCCCTGTCAATGAACTCCTGAACTGTCGGCTGACTACGCCGGTCCAGGAAGTGAACATAACTCAAATTGATCTTTGCCGGACCGTACGAGAATCCGACACCACCAGAAAGCCCTGCGAAAAACTGCGTCGACGTACCGCCGAACAACACCCCCTGTCGCAGCGCCCATCGTTCCCCTAACAACCACTCGGAACCGACTCCTCCTTGCGCCTGCGTATCGAAATCAAAAGCGACCGTTGTCGTTGGGGTAGCCCTGTATGCTGCGCCAACGCGCAGCGACTTCACATTTCGCAACCCCCAATTCACCACAGTTTCGGGGAGCTCGCTCTCCGTGAGGCGAAACAGATTCTTCGCCACGGCTCCGAAACTCCAATCTCCCTCAGGCTTCCAGTTCAATCCAACGTCGATATTCCAGGCGCTCGCAGCGTAGTCGACCGTCACGATACGTCCCGGTATGCCGTTCTCCGTCAGAAACTTCGTATCCGAAACCAACTGCTCCCTGTAGCGGGCACTTACTCCGAGACCGACAGTCGGAGTGATCTGATATCCATAGCCAAGCGCGTACATTTCGCGGTACGTGATGCGCTCGTCGTACAAATACTTCGTGCTGTTATCGGGGAAGGTGACCGTACTCGGAACATCAAACACGAGATTCATCCCCGGTGAATAAGCGGCTGCAACGACGTGGGCATCAAGGAAACGCTTCGCAGTTGCTGCCGAGTACAGAGAAATACCTGTCAAAGGAACATCGCGTCGAAAAGCTGCATAAGAAGACGCGGTCAGATCCCAATCACGTATAGACACCAAGCCGGCAGGATTCCAATCGATACTCGCTATGTCATCCGAGAGCGCCGTAAACGCGCCGAGCGCGGAACCGCGCGCCGACGTCAGGTGCTGCCCGAAGGCAGTGACGGTAACGAACTGGAACAGTATGAATGCCCGGCGTAGTCTGAAAGATCTTTGCTTTGTGGGGAACACGCAAGAATCTAGGCGCCGTTGTGAATCGACATCAAAGCTCTGACTATCTCTCCTTTATGGGCTACGAGTGATCGTTGAGCCGGAGCGAGGAACGTATCCTCACTTCAGCCAGAGAAGAACGTTGTGAATGGATGCCGCCTGCACGAGAACGTTGCCATCATACCCCGGGACCGTGGTCGTGACCCTGTTCGATGAAATAAACGAAAGGAGGTATCGACCGTCGCTATTCGTCTGTACGCTCTGCAGCACTTTTGCCGGAATAATGATGGAGTTCGCCCCTTCTTCAATGCTGAGCTGAAGGAGTGGTTTTACGGGGACATTGGACTTTGCGTCAAACGAGCTGATCAACAGGCGCAACTGCTCCCCCCGTTTCCCGTCCCAGGTCAGGTGAATGTCCTCGGTGCGGAAGAGGATCGAACCGGCTTTTGGTTCAAGAACGGTGATCTCGTCAGGACTGTCAATTTCCCTGGTGAATGTCGAAACAGCGTTCTTTCCATCCACAACAAACTGGTACCGTTGTCCCGCCGCATACGTGAAGTTTGGAATCGGGACATTATCCTGGTCAACGAGCAAGTAGGTCTTCCCGGCGTTTTGACCGGGGACCACACTGGACCACGTCCTCATGGGCCTGAATGTCTTTGGAAGGTCCACACTGTTAACCTTCGCATTTCCAACATCAAGGCCTTGATAGCCAATCACCTTTGCCGATGCCTGGTTACTTTGGTTGACCTGCGGATCGGTATTTGTGATCGGATGTTTGGTATCGTTGAAGAGGATCCGGGAATAGGAAAACGTGCTGCGATACGTTCCGAAATCCGTCTTGACCCCACTCACCAACAGGGTCGCAGGATATGCCTGCTCTTCAGCCTGAAGGACTCCCGAAGTATCGACGGAGGCATCAACGATCAAGGTGGAATCGATGGCCGGAAGCACCTTCACTTCCAGCGCAGCTGCGCTTTGCTCCGAAGCCAGCTCAACCGGGAGTTTTTCCTGGCAGCCGACAATCCAGAGCGCCGCGATTATGAGAACTATGAAACTCAGACTACGCATAAGCCATTACCATCCGTTGACAATATACTGAAATCCTCCCTATTCCGAAATATCCCGCGTCACTCGTTGATTTGTGCTAAAATCGACAACAAAACCAGCCTAAAAGTAAAACTGGCTCCCGCTGTTCCCCGGAGCAGGAGCCAGGTTGGGGATCCACTACGCCACGTCTATTGCACCGTATACGGGATACCCCAAAACCTTGTTGAGACAGGCGCCTCCATATCGCATAACGATTCTCGGGAGATCGCCTCAACCACTGCATGAAACACCCCCGGACGAGGCTGCGCGCGAACAGTGTTCTCATACGTGTGAATGTACTGGTCGCCAATCCGATTTTCGATCTTAAGCGGTAAAAGCGTCCGCTGCCCCCATTTTCCCCGGTATCCAGAGCGAAGGACAACCATGTTCGGCTCGACTTCACTCGTCTGGACCTTCACCCTCACATCGAGATCGGTTTCCCCTCCAACTGTCGCGAAGTGACCGTGCCCGTTAACCCTGAACGGCCATGTTGGCTCGTCCGGGGATTTCAAAAAAATCGTGTCACCAGATTGCGTTCGAAGTTCAAACTCGCTGATCGAAACATTAGAGTTCTCGGTCCCACCGTGAACGATCGAGACGCCATTCAGCTTCCAGTTCCTGGCCGGATATCCGGTCTCGCCGATCCTCATGAACCGGGCTTTTCGTACGCTGTGCTCGGTGAAAGGCTTGGAGATGAGCGAATGCCGCATCCGTGTGCTGAGCTGATAAGGCGCTGAGATCTTCATAATCCCGTCGATCGTGCGGGTAACCGTTGCAACCACACAGTCGGCGCTCACTTCCTCAAGTCCCACCGACTTCTTTACCCGATGTATGATTCTCCCCCAACGCAACGGATACCCACGATCGTTTATCTTTGTTGATCCGCCGCAATAGTCGGACGAGTATGCATCTCCATCATCGAGCGGAATGATGTCGCTGTCGATCAGCGCATCGTTCACTATCAGCATCTCGAGATATTTTCTGTCCTTGGAGGTCAACATTGCCTTATCAGGCTATTTCGATTGAATTTCTCTGGTCATTACCTGCGCTATCCTTATCCAACTCTTGTGCCACTACAGCCTGGGATCTGATTCCACGGCGTTCGTCGCAACAAGTTGATTTGTAAGGGCTTAGGAACTGCAAGGACGGATGTGGCCAGTGCCGGATGGGCGAGAAGTGCGGGAATTCGGTGCGAGAAGTGCCGGGACAGTAGCCGTACCGGCGGTGTCTGTGTAATTGTTACAAGAACGGGGAGTTTGCTTTGGCTGGTGAGCGGAAAAGTTCAGTCAACGACTGTTCCGCTTTGCATTCTCAATTCTGACTTCTGGATTCTGCCTTCCCGAAATGAATTTCGGATTACCCTTCGACTCGGTCGCTTCGCTCCCTCGCTCAGGGTGAACGTCTCACGTCTTACTTCTCACGTCTAACCTTTTTGACTCCACTTCCCTTCAAGATACGATCGGACAACTTCATCGAGTATGGTGTGATAGCGCTGAGGCAGGTTCTTGTATTTGGGACGAAGTGATTTCCGCAGACCCTCAAAGTCTTGGCCGGCAGAAATCCCTTCTACAACGTTGGCAAGGTATTCGCGGAGTTTCTTCTGGACTTTTTCGCTGGACTCGGGATCTCCATCTTTCACGATGGCATCCACCGCTTTCTTCTCATCCCAACTATTCTCGAAGAAGTGCTTGAAACAGATGCCGCGGAAATACTCGGCAACGGTCCCCCGGTTCAAGCCTCCCAGTTCCTCGGCAGTTTCGGAAATTGAGCTCCTCGAGAACTTCTTCGACCGGAGGATCTCAATAATCTGATCCTCGATATCGACGTGTCCTTTGGTGGAAACAGCGATCTCTTCCGAGAGATCCCGTAGTTGGATGAGTGTCCTTTTTTCGGAACGGGCGAGAATTCCTGCCCTTGTGATGGCGCTCTGGAGCTCGCGCACATTACCCGGCCAGCGGTACTGGAGAAATGCGTCCATCACCGTCGATGAAAGCGACAGTGAACCATCCTCCTTCTTGATGAAATAGTCTGCAAGATGCGGGATATCCCCCTTCCGCTCCCTCAGCGCAGGAAGCTCGATCGAGAAGACATTTAATCGATAGAAGAGGTCCTCCCGGAACTGCTTTGCCGCAACGAGATCGCGAAGGTTCTTGTTGGTAGCAGCGATGATCCGGGCATCAGTTTTCTTTGTCATGGTGGAACCCACACGCTCGAACTCTCCGCTCTGCACGACACGCAACAGCTTCACCTGGAATGCCTCGCTCGTCTCTCCGATCTCGTCGAGGAATATCGTCCCCCCGGCCGCATATTCAAACCGCCCGATCTTTTCTTTCACGGCACCTGTGAACGAACCCTTTTCATGACCGAACAGTTCACTCTCGAGAAGCGTCTCCGACAGCGCACCACAGTTGACGGCTACGAAGACCTTACCTTTCCGGCTGCTCAGATCGTGGACCGCTCTGGCGATGAGCTCCTTGCCAGTTCCGCTTTCACCCAGGATAAGAACATTCGCGTCGCTGGCAGAGATCTTCTGAACCAGTCCTATCACGTCCTTCATCTTGCCCGTCGTGTCATACACAATTCCCCTGAAGGCCGAGCTTCCACTGGACGGTTCAGCCTCAGCGGCCTCGAACGTGACCATGTCGCTTACCTGGGCCGACAGGGTCCTGATCTCATCTTTGTAGCGCTTGATCTCTTCGAGGAGTCCGGAGGTGCGCGGTGAACTATCACTCGTCTTTTGATCGAACAGCTCCTTTTCCAGCATCTGAAGTTTCAGCTCCGCTTCGCGAAGCTTGCTTTCGAATCTTCCTTTCTCCGATTCCAATCGTTCAACCTGTATCTCCACAACGAAGTAGTCATACAGCACCGGGCCCAACCACGCAATAGCTAGCATGAAGAGAGGCGTAACGATTGGCACGACCACGTAAGCGGCGACGAACAGAAGCTGGGCCGATGCAAGATACAGGACGGAGAGAAGAAGTGCAAATATCCCGCCGCGGAAATAGCCGAAGCGGTAAATGAGTACGATCAGCAGACCGGACAACATGAGCGGAATGAGGACGTCCCCAAAGGCCGGCGAGACCCTTGTCAGAAACCTTCCTTCAAGCGCATTGTCAATCAGTGTTGCGTGCAGCCCGACTGCAGGGAACTGGGTGTCAAACGGCGTGGGGACAAAATTCCCCCTGCCCACACCGATGACACTGATAAGGACAATCTTGCCCCTCAATGCTGACAGGCTTGCCGAATCAGAGGCAAACGATCGAAGAACTTCCACGCAACTGTAATGCCGAAACGAGCTGAGTGGCCCGGGGAAATTCAGCGAGGTTGTCCCATCCCCGTTCATCGGGATGGTGATCGCTCCGTCGCCCGATGGCAAAGAGACCGCATAGTTTTCCAGACGAACTTTCGCACGATCGACACCAGCGAACATGCGAAGCGCTTCAAGTCCGAATGCCGGCACCGTTCGTCCGTTTACATCGAAGAGCAGGGGGAGCTCTGACGGGAAGCCGTCGGTCGTGTTCAGGTGCCCGATCCCGGCAGCAGTCTGGAGGAGCTCAGGATACGGAAGCTGGATCTGGGCACCGAAGAGGACGGGCTTGGGCATTTTTCCAAGCGCAGGGAACTGGTCGGGCGAGAGAGTCGGTGATGAGATCTCTTTCGTATCGACCCGACCGAAGTACGACGAGCACACTACTCTCCCCGAAGAAGCGGCTTTTGCCGCAAGGAGCTCATCGTGCTCAGGATACTCCAGGTTGCGATCGCTGAAGAGAATGTTGAACGCGATGACTTTGACGTTGCTCTTCATCAGGACATCGATGAGGAGCGCGTAGATATTGCGTTTGAGAGGGAAACCGCCGAGAGATGAAATGTCGTCATTGTCGAAGTACAAAATGACAACGTTGGTGTCGGCCTGCACCTGTCCACGCATGTGGTAGCGGGCATCAAGGAGACCTTGCTCCAGTTTGTTCATCGGCCCGGAGGCGAGCCGAAGAACAATGAGCAACAGGAGTACCATTCCACTTACTATGATATACTTACGCGGCATTTCGGTGCGTTGTGATGGGAATGGTGTTGAGTTCGTCCGGCCAATATTCCGGGCAGAGCGTGGAGATCAAAAACTATTTTCCGATCCGCTGCATTTGGGCTGCCGCGTACCGCTCACCGGCGGCAATCCCCTTGGGGAGAGACTCCCCTATTCTTCGCACTTCATCAGGCGTCAGCTTGACGGCAACCGCCTGAACGTTCTCGCGAAGGTACTGAACTTTTTTCGTCCCCGGAATAGGCACGACATCCGTCCCTTGAGCAAGAACCCAGGCCAGCGCCAGCTGGGCAGGTGTGCAGCCCTTTTCAGACGCCAGTTTCTCGACTTTCTCCACGATCTTCAAATTCTGGGCGAGGTTCTCAGGCTGAAAACGGGGATGCGTCTTCTTGCGAAAATCGGTTTCGGTCAAGTCCTCAGTGGATTTGATCTTCCCTGTCAGGAAACCCCGGCCGAGAGGGGAATATGGTACGAACGCGATTCCCAGCTCGCGACACGCAGGGAGAATTTCCGCTTCCACATCACGAGTCCAAAGGGAGTACTCCGTCTGCAGCGCCGTGATAGTATGGACCGCGAATGCGCGACGAATGGTGGCAGCACCGGCCTCCGAGAGGCCGAGGTATCTGATCTTCCCTTGACGCTTCAACTCTGCCATGGCGCCCACCGTCTCTTCGATGGGAGTATCGGGATCAACCCTGTGCTGATAATAAAGATCGATGGTGTCGATGCCGAGCCGCCGCAGGCTTGCCTCGCATGCGGCACGCACGTACTCGGGCTTGCCGTTCACTCCCAGGAAGCTTCCATCCGCCCCGCGGACATTTCCGAATTTGGTCGCGATGAAAAGCTTATCCCGTTTCCCACGGATAGCTTGCCCGACAAGTTGTTCATTGTGACCTATTCCATACATGTCAGCTGTATCGAAAAACGTGATGCCGCGG
>Ga0116138_1001821_pt1 | contig 11458 bp, 8 predicted proteins | sample June2015DPH_20_1_2_FD_88971 | JGI IMG/M metagenome (GOLD analysis project Ga0116138, IMG submission 88971) | Peatland microbial communities from SPRUCE experiment site at the Marcell Experimental Forest, Minnesota, USA - June2015DPH_20_150 | ecosystem: Environmental > Terrestrial > Soil >... | reverse complement strand
AGCGTCATCCCCGAGTGCTGCTGCCTTGGGTTTGAACAGGGGATCCATTTTCAATCATCAATAATCAATAAACAAATTCAGCCATCCTCCCTTTATGTCGATGAATTGATGCCGGCTTACCGGACAGCATGTTGACCGTTATTAAACATCTTGTCGTCTTTAAAGGGGCTATAACGAGCGAGGGAATATGGTTGATGTAAAAACAATACTTACAGGAGCTATCCAGCAACTTGCAAGCGACGTGCACATCAACGTTGGGTTGCCCCCCATTCTCCGTAAAAACACCGACCTGATAGACATGGACTTTCCCATTATCAGCAACGAGCACGCAAAGGAAATGGTCCTCGGTATGCTCGGGCCGGAACGTTATAAAAAATTCGAGGCGCTCAGGGACGCCGATTTCTCAACCACCCTCGACGACGGCCACCGCTTCCGCGTCAACGCTCACTACCAGAGAGGAACCATCGCTATCGCTTTCCGTCTGATTCCAAATCATATTCCTTTGATTGACGACCTGCACCTGGCGCCAATCGTAAAAGACCTCACTGATTTGCCAAGAGGACTTGTCCTCGTTACAGGCCACACCGGCGCGGGCAAAAGCACAACTCTTGCCTCGATGCTCGGCGTCATAAACGCAAAATACCGAAAGCACATCATCACGCTCGAAGACCCCATCGAATACGCACTCGAAAACAAGAAGTGCATAATCGAGCAGCGTGAAATCGGCTTCGACAGCCCAAGCTTCGGTGCCGCTCTCAAACGCGTTCTGCGTCAGGACCCCGATATTATAATGGTCGGGGAAATGCGCGACCTCGAAACCTGCCGGTCAACCGTTACCGCAGCCGAGACGGGCCACCTCGTCTTCAGCACGCTGCACACAATCAACGCCGCTCAAACGATTGAGCGTATTATCGATATCTACCCAGCAAACCAGCAAAACCAGATTCGCACAATGCTCGCGAACACCCTCCAGGCGGTCGTCTCGCAGACACTGTTCCGCAGAGTTGACCAGCCGGGTATGGTCCCCTGCACAGAAATTCTTCTCTGCACATCGGCTGTCCGTAACTGCATCCGCGAAAACCGCATCTACGAAATCGCCAACGTCATCGAGACCAGCCGGAAATTCGGTATGCAGACGATGGACCACAGTATCGCCGACGCTTATTTCAAGGGCTTCATCGGCAGAGAAGAAGCCATCGCCCGCTCCACTAACCCGGCCAAGATGGAAAAGGTCCTCAAGCCGGACGGCAGCCCCGCTACAGGCAGACCCATCGTTACTTCTATTCTCGAATAAGTTCTTTGCCACAGAAAACATTCAACCCCCGAAGTCCCTAACTTCGGGGGTTTTTCTTTGCCTGCCGAAGGCGGGTTCCCCGGCTATCCCACAAATATCCCGAAAAACCATTGACTTAACGCCTCAATTCACGTAAACTGGTTCTATGGTGTTCAAACCGCACGCCCCTGTAGGAGAGTGGTGATGTCGTTTCTAAAGAACGAAGACCAGCACCGGATTTGTCCCAAAACAGGTAAAATCATCCAGTCAGGCCGCAAATTCAGGTGGACATGGTGGCTGTTTCCATTCACGGGCCTGGCTGCGCTTATATGGTTTTTAGTCCGTGTGATACCCAAGCCGTCACGGGCGGCATATCCCTGCCAGCGGCTGGCGTTTCCGCTGGCGTCAGGCTTCATCGTCTGGCTCGTTGGTCTGGCTGCCTCGACCATCGCATTTCATAAGGCAAAACGTCATCTTGTGCGGGCTCGCTACGTCCTTGCGGCAATATGCATCGTAATCAGCGTGGCATCCATTTATGTGGCCCTTAGCTATACCTCTCAGGACGAGACCTTTGCCTATGGAATTCCGCCTGCCCGTGTTCCGCAGGCGGCAAATTCTCCCATTGGCGTCGGCAAAGGCGTTCACCCGGGCCGGGTCGCGTGGATTTACGACCCCAATGCCACAAACTGGTTAGGAAGTTACGATATACAGGGAGTTCGTGACGGATACTGGTGGGAACCGAACCATACAGACCAAAACGTCGTCAACTCAATGGTCTCAAAATCGCTGCGAGCGTTAACAGGCAAAAGCAGCGATTACGCCGCATGGGACACTATTTTCCGCTACTTCAATCAGCAGCACGGCAAAGGCAACGTCGGATACCAGCCCGGCGAAAAAATTATGATTAAGGTCAACTTCGTCGGACTCATCGACTCCGCTACAGGCAGCTCTTATACTTTCAAGGACAACTACCCTAACACCTCTTTTCAGGCCATACACGCCCTGCTCGCCCAGCTCGTAAACATCGTTGGCGTAAACGACGTTGATATCACCGTGGGCGACACACTTTGCACCTTTACCAATACTTACTACACTCCGCTTCACACTGACTTCCCCGACGTGAACTACCTCGACAACCACGGGACCAGCGGGCGAGGCAAAACAGGCCGTTCTACATCTCGCGTCTATTGGGCCGATACCAACTCCAATAGTGTAACAAATAAGGATTATGTCCCCAACGCCTACAAAAACGCCACATATATAATCAACTTCGCAAACCTGAAGGGTCACTATAACCAGGCGTGCGTTACTATGTGCGGCAAAAACCATTACGGTACTCTGTGCAGAACGCCCGATGCATCCGGCTACTACAACCTCCACAACCCACAGGTTTGGTCTGTCCCCGGAATGGGACACTACAGGACTCTCGTTGACTTTATGGGCCATCCCGAAATTGGCGGCAAAACAGTCCTTTATCTCTTAGACGGGCTATACCCGAATAAACACGCCTCAAATTGGATGCATGATTTTCCGTATAAATGGATGAAGCCGCCGTTCAATAACGACTGGGCTTCGAGCTTTTTTGCCTCGCAGGACCCGGTCGCTATCGACTCCGTCGGCTTTGATTTCCTTTACAACGAATGGTCTTATGAACCAAACGGCCCCGGAGGCGACGGCGCAGATGATTACCTCCACGAAGCGGCATCAATTCCCAACCCGCCGTCAGGCACCACCTATGACCCCAATCATGACGGGAGTTTGACCGCAAGTTTGGGCGTTCATGAACACTGGAATGACGCGAACAACAAACAATACACACGCAACCTCGGCACGGGAAATGGAATCGAACTTGTTACGAACACGAACACGCCTGGCTGGACGGACCTCAATTATGACGGGTTTGTCGATTTCAAGGACTTCGCCATACTGGCGAACGCCTGGCGCAGCCGTTCAGGCGACACCAACTGGGACGCCAATTGCGATATCTCATCGACACCGGGCGACGGCGTAATCGACGAAAAAGACCTGTATGTCCTGTGCGACAACTGGCTGACGGACTATACCACTACTCTTGTTGCACCCGGGGCAACACTACAGCAGGTCTATTCTGATTTGAATTATAATTTCGAGGGGCCGACCTGGGACCCGAACAGTAATAAACTTTTCTTTACCAAGAGGCCAAGAAGCACCGGAACGTATCAGATTTTACGGCTCGATTCGCCAAACAATGTGACCGTCTGGATGACTCCCTCTCCTTACACCAACGGCACAGTCCTTTCGCTTGATGGCCGGCTGCTTACGGCTGACGAAAGCACAATGCAGATTCGCAGTCACCGCATAGGCGCATCAGGCCCCGAAGACAGCACGGTTCTCTGCACGGCGCCGAAAAAACCAAACGACCTCTGTGAGCTGCTCAACGGCGACATCTATTTTACCTGTCCTGACTGGAACGGCGTCGGCCCCGCAGGCCAGGGTGTATATCTCCTCGAACCGAACGGCGTTATAACACGGGTCAACAATGCCCTGTATCAGCCAAACGGCATTATCACCTCCTTAGATGAAACCAAACTATACGTCTCCGAAAGCAGCAGCAGCGACGTCTCCAAAAAACGCTGGTGGGTATTCCCCATCAACGCTGATGGGACTTTAGGCACCGGCTCGGTATTCTTCAAGCCGACTAACCTGACAGGTATGGGCACAACTGACCCGGACGGTATGACAATTGACGTGCGTGGCAACCTGTATTTCACCGGCTTAGGTGGCGTATGGATTGTCTCGCCCACAGGCACTGAGATTAAAAGGATTCCGACACCTGATGTTCCTGCAAATGTTTGCTTTGGCGGGCCGGATTATAGAACGCTTTATATCACCTGTAATTACAGGGTTTATTCGCTCGCAATGGTCGTCCGCGGCGGCGAATAAGGCATACTGGATACTGGATACTAGATTCTGGATGCTGGATATTTATCCGCCAATCAGTATGGCGGAATCGGCAACCTGCAATCACTTTCCCCTTTCCTCCCGACAATCACGACTCTATAATGCCCTTTATAAAACCCGTCCGCCGTAAGGCGGCTTCCTTATAATGTTTAGCATATAAAAGGCAAAAATGATAAAGGAAATTAATTTAATTAGAAATATTGGCTGCTTTGATTCCTTTGCAGGGTCTTCATTGGGTGATCTCAAAAAGCTAGTTCTTATATATGCCGAAAATGGTCGAGGTAAAACCACCATTTCTTCAATATTGTCATCCTTAGCTAACAATGATGCTACACTTATTAATGGCAGGAAAAGATTAGGGTCATCTAACGACCCGCATATCATCCTTAGAATCGAGGGAGAAAATAGCAATACAATATTTCAGTCTGGCAATTGGAATGCATCTCTTGACTATATATATGTTTATGATGATGAATTTATAAATCAAAATGTATTTTCTGGTCTCGAAATAAGTGCTTCTCACCGCCAAAAATTGCACGAGATAGTCCTAGGACGAGCTGGCGTTTCTTTAGCAAGACAAGTCCAAGAACTAACAGAAAAGATAACTATCTGTAATAGCAGAATAAGAGATATTTCAAACCGTATCCCGACTGATAAACGATTTGGATTAGAGATTGATGTATTTTGTAATCTTAGAGAAATAAGTAACATAGAACAACTGATAGCAGATAAACAAAGAGTATATGATGCCATATCACAGGCAGATGCCATTTCCAAAAAGAACTTATTCACTCAAATACCATTTCCCGAAATAAATATAGACACACTCAAGACCACTTTATCGGCTGGCTTGCCAGATTTAGATGAATCAGCCATGAGAACCATCTATCAGCATTTTTCCTTGATTGGTGAAAATGCGGAAACATGGATATCCAATGGGACAGATAGAATAATCAGCACGGATACAGGCCAAGAACAGTGCCCCTTCTGCGGCCAGAATATTCATGGCATTGATTTAATTTCAAAATACAGATCTTATTTTGGGGAATCATATAGGCGATTAAATCAAAACATCTCTTCTCAAATATCTCAATACACAAACAATTTCAGTGGCGACAACTTATCTTCTAAACAAGAAGAAATATCTAATCTGATAAGCCACTACGATTTTTGGGGAAATTTTATTGAACTCCCTGAAATAAGTATTGATTGGCATGATATTTCTACTGCTTGGCAAGAGGCAAGGGATGGAATTTTATCTTCATTGCAAACCAAACATTCATCTCCTCTCAGTCCAATTACTCTAACGGATGAGATCAGTGCGAAAATTGAAAAATATCTTTCTCTAATTGAAGATGTCGCTAAAAACATAGAAACATTGATTGGCTTTAATGAAAAAATAAATAAGTTGAAAGAGCAAGCAGATTCAGAAAACTTAAATAATGTAACAAATGAATTAAATACTTTAAAAGCAACACAGTCCCGTTATTCTGATGAGTTAAAAGAATTATGCGATCAGTATCAAACAGAAGTAGAACATAAAACCGAATATGAAAACCAAAAAACTACCGCTCGAGAGGCACTGGATAATCACAGGCGGACAGTTTTTAATCGATACTTTACTGCAATAAATACACATTTGGAGTTATTCGGCGCAAATTTTAGAATAGGCGGGATGGAATCCTCCAACGCGGCAGGTCGACCAAGCACAACTTATCACATTGTGATTAATGATTATCAAATACCATTAGTAAGTGATGTAGTTGCTCCATGCTTTAAAAACGCACTTAGCGCCGGCGACCGAAACACCTTGGGATTGGCTTTCTTTTTTGCTTCTCTTGAAAATGAATCCCGTCTGAATAATTCGATTATCGTACTTGATGATCCTATTTCAAGCTTAGATGATGGGCGTACTACAACAACAATTCAAAAAATTAGAGATTTATTGTCTCGTAGCAAACAAGTAATTATATTGTGTCATGTGAGGGGATTTTTATGTGACATATGGGAACATTCCGACAAAGACAACACAACTGCGTTGAAAATCACACGAGGTGCTAATAACACTTCAGATATAACAACATGGAATGTGTCTTCTGACGCATTCACTGAATATGATAAACGTCACAAGGCTTTGAGAGATTATGTTGAGGCAGATACCCAAGACAAAAGATATGTAGCACAATGTTTAAGGCCTGTGATGGAAAAATGCTTGCGAATTACATGTCCTGAATATTGTACGCCTGGAACCATTCTTGGTAATTTTCTAAATCAAGTCGAAACCCTATTTAGTAATGGCCAGCCAATCATGAGTGACGTCGACATGCGTGAATTAAGAGACATAACTAGATATGCCAATAAATTTCATCATGATACTAATCCAGCTTGGGAGACAGAACAAATAAATGACAGCGAACTTCTTGGGTTTGTGAGACGTGTTTTGAATTTTGTCAAACCAGGTACAACATGATAATACGCAGAGAAAAAGCAGACCGTATGAGCAAGAAGGCAAAGCGAGATTATGCCCGACAGAGATGTAAAAACCCTCCGCAGGAAATGTTGAATCCACCTTCGTTAAAACTACGGCGGATAAATATTGAACATCCAATAACCAATGTCAAAGTAAATCACGCCTTCGGAGGGGGCTTGCAAAAAAATTACAAAAAGAGACAATACCGTAACAAAACCGTAACACGGATGAGTCAAAATCAGAACCTGACGCCAGATGCAGATGTTCAGAATGGTTGTGTATTTCAGGAGACAAGCAATGAGAAAGTATTTACCTGTAACTCTACTGGCCTGCTGTCTTGTTTTAACCTCACTTGTTTGCGGATGCTGCATGTGCTGGGGGTGGCCCGGGAAGATGCACTATGAAAGGACTGAGCAGCTATCGGCTTCAATGGCGGGGATAGAGCGGATAAAGATTGATACGAGCTTCGGGGACGTGAAAATCAGGGGAGCCGATACGACGGAATGCAACGCAATCGCCAAAATCAACGGCCAGGCGCCGACTTTGGAAGAAGCCCAACAACTCGCGGAGCAGACAAAAATAACGCTTGTCACCGAAGGCAAGGTCCTCGTATTCAAGGTTGAAAAGCCGAAGCTGAAAAACAACCGTTCCATCGGGATTAGTTATGATGTTACCGTGCCGAGGAGAACGGGCATAAAATGCGAAACTTCCTTCGGCGGAGTCGAGCTGAAAAATATCACCGGAGACGTCGACGCAAAAACCAGTTTCGGGAAAATAGACGCGGAAAATATCACCGGCAATGTGCAACTGGACACTTCATACGGCGAGGTTGACTGCGAGGGGATTACCACAGGCTATTTTTCGGCAAAATCGAGCTTCGGAAAGATGGATATCGAGTTCTCAGACGCCTGCCCGGCCGATATACGAGCGAAAATCGAGACGTCATTCGGCGAAGTGGATGTGGATATCCCGCATAATTTCGCAGGGGACGTAGCCATTGAAACGAGCTTCGGCAGCGTCAAGACGGAACTGCCGATAACCGTCAAGGGAGACGTCAGCAAGACACGGATTAACGGCACAATCGGACAAGGCAAAGGCAGAATGGACTTGAAAACCAGCTTCGGCTCAATAAAGATAAAGTAACGACTTAGCCGGCGATTCGGTTAAAAATCAATTCGGCGTAAAAGAAAAGCCCTGTCTTGCGACAGGGCTTTTAGTTAAACCAAAACAACTAAAACACCGCTTTTATACAATTGGCTGTTCCGGGTCCGGCTCATCTGCCGGCGGCTGTTCCGCTGGGGCGCCTTCCGGCTGCTCCTCTACGGAACTGGCCGGCTGCGCGGCCTCTTCTGTGGCAACGATATCTGCGACGACCGCGTCCGTGGCGACTGCATCCATGCCTTCGCCTGCCTGGCCTTCCGCCGCCCACTGCGCCCTTCGCAAACTCAAGCCAATCTTGCGGGCCTCGTTATCCACCTTCAAAATCTTGACCTCAAGCTCATCGTCAACCTTGACCACGTCCTGCGGCCGCTTGATTTTCTGGTCCGACAGCTCTGAAATATGAAGCAGGCCCTCGAGGTCCTGCTCAAGCTGCACAAACGCTCCGAAATTCGTCAGCTTCGTTACTCTGCCTTTGACGATATGGCCGGGGATATATTTATCCGGTATCGCGTGAAGCCACGGGTCCTCGCTCAACTGTTTGACGCCCAGCGATACCCGCTGCTTGTCGGGGTCGATATCGAGAACGACGCACTTGACCTTGTCGCCCTTCTGCAGGGCCTCATTCGGATGGCTGTATTTTCTCGTCCAGCTCAGGTCCGAGATATGAATCATCCCGTCGATGCCTTCTTCCACCTCGACAAACGCGCCATAATTTGTAACGCCGCGGACGACGGCATTGACGAGTGTCCCCGCCGGGTACTTCTGTGCCGCCACTGACCACGGATTGGTCTCCGTCTGTTTAAGGCCAAGCGAAATCTCCTGCTTGTCCTTGTTGACGTTGAGGACCATTACCTCTACCTCGTCGCCGAGATTGAGCATCTCGCTGGGATGGTTCAGGCGTTTCGTCCAGCTCATCTCGCTTATATGGACAAGCCCTTCGATGCCGTCATCAAGCCGGACAAACACGCCGTAATTCATAATATTGACAACCTTGCCCTTTACCCTTGTGCCCACCGGATAGTCATTCTCCACGTTTTCCCACGGGCTTTGGCTTTTCTGCTTCAGGCCAAGTGAAATTTTTTCGTTTGCCTTGTCAACGCCTATGACGACGCACTCGATTTCATCATCGAGCCGGACAACTTCCGACGGATGACTGACTCGGCCCCAGCTCAGGTCCGAAATATGCAGCAGGCCGTCTACGCCGCCCAAATCCACGAATACGCCGAAGTCGGCGATGTTCTTGACGATGCCTTTGCGCCGCTGCCCAACTTCGATTTCCGCCAGAATCTTCTCTTTGCTCAGCCGGCGTTCCTCCTCTATCAGCTTGCGCCTTGATATGACGATATTGTGACCTTCGATGTCAATCTTGAGAACTATGCAATCAACTTCCTTTCCGATGAATCTGCTGATGTCGCCCGGCCTGCGAATATCAACCTGCGACGCGGGCAGGAATACCGGCACACCGATATCCACGAGCAGGCCGCCCTTGATTCGGCGGACGACCTTGCCCTTGACCACGTCCCCTTCCTTCTTGGTATTAATCAGGTTCTCCCAGCCCCTGATTCTGTCCGCTTTGTGTTTGCTCAGCAGCAGAAGCCCCGTCTCGGAATCCGTATCCTCGAGCAGCACTTCTATATCTGTGCCGGGGACCAGTTCCGAAGCATTATCGAATTCAGATGCATCGACGACACCTTCACTTTTGAGGCCCACCTCGATGATGACATCGTTGCCAATCTGGGTGACGATTTTGCCCTTCAGGATTGTTCCGGGCTGGTGCGAATCCACCTTCGCCAGCAGCGCCTCCTGAAACATCTCGTTTTCCTTTTCACCGAACATCTCCTGGACCTGCGAGTCCACCTGCTCGGCAGTCATACCCAATTTGTTAATTATATTTCTGTCAACCATAAATATGCTTATCCCCTGTGGCGTCTTGTTCTACGCCCGCCGTCGCCCCACATTTACGCCGACGAACCACCGAGCAACATAGCCCGGCTAAAAAGTTAATAATCCAAAAAGCATCTGCCCACGCAGCAAACGCCTGAAAATCGTCTTTCGGCTACACTTCCACCGCTTCCAGGTTTTTCACGAAGTCGTCAATAATCCACTGGGGCGTTGAGGCCCCTGCTGTAACACCTGCGGTCCGACAGCCGAAAACCAGCTTTTTATCAAATTCGTCCCAGTTTTGCAAATGAAATGTTCTATTATTGTACTTTTTGCACAATTCGGCCAGTTTTCGCGTGTTTGCGCTCTCCAAACCGCCTAAAACGAACATAATATCGACTTTCCTGCACAATTCGACGGCGGCCTGCTGCCTTTTTATGGCCTCCTTGCACAAGGTATTTATGACTTTCATTTCGTCAAAACCGGCTCTGGCTATCGCGGAGAGCATCCGGCCAAAAAATTCGGGGCTCTGTGTTGTCTGGCAGACAATTCCCAATCGGCCGGTCCCGATGGTGCTTATATCCGACTCATTGCCGACGACCACCGCCCCGCTTGTGCAGCCGACAACCGCACGAACCTCCGGATGGTTCTGGTCGCCGACTATCACCACCTTATACCCCTGCTCCTCCATCTGCATCGCGATTTGCTGCATCCGTTTGACCAGGACGCAGGTCGCGTCAACGATATCCGCGTTTTTCTGTTTAAGATGGGCTATCTCTTCCGAGGCAGCACCATGTGAACGTATCAGGACTGTCGCACCGGCCGGTATCTGCTCCACGTCGTCAACCGTAACAAGACCCTTCTTTGCCAATCGCTCGACTACGCCGGGGTTATGAATAATAGGCCCCAGCGAATAAACCTGGCCCTTCTCCGCCAGAACCTTCTCCGCTGTGCTTATGGCGTTCCGCACGCCCGCGCAAAAACCATACTTCTCAGCTACCATTACTTTCATAAGGAACAGGATTATAGCCACAGATTACGCAGATTACACTGCTTTTTTTAGCCACAAAAAGGCACAAAAGGAACCAAGGTTCTTACTTTGAATGGGCGAAAAAGAGAAACTTTTGATGTTTAGAACGCCGATAAATACAGATATGGCTGGCACTAACATAACTGAATAGGGAGATTAAAATGGAAAAGATATGCTGGAAAGACGAATACAGCGTGGGGGTTGAGAAAATCGACCATCAGCATCAGCACCTGTTTGAAATTATCAATAAACTCATCGAAAGGCCTGTTTCATCTGATGATTCAGGGCTGGTTTCGGACATATTGTCGGAAATGGTCAACTATGCGAGGGAGCATTTCTCAACGGAAGAAATGCTTATGCGGCAATATGGTTATCCGGCGATTGGGCCGCATGAAAAGGAGCATGATTACTTCATCGATACCACGGCTGAACTTGCCATAAGTTTTATGAATAACAGGAATACGACGGGAGATGAAATCACGGAATTCCTTATAATCTGGCTGACAAACCACATCCTCAAGACAGATATGAAATTTAAGCCCTTCTTTGCGGCAAAAATCCCCGCCGGTGTCTGAAAACCTTTAATCACGAATTAGACGCGGCTCTGCTTCATAGGATTAACGCTGTTTTGTCAGATAAAGCCATAGTCCTTTTGATTAGTCAAAAGGACTATGAACATTTTAATCAAGCACCGGTAGAAATT
>Ga0116138_1001819_pt1 | contig 11474 bp, 9 predicted proteins | sample June2015DPH_20_1_2_FD_88971 | JGI IMG/M metagenome (GOLD analysis project Ga0116138, IMG submission 88971) | Peatland microbial communities from SPRUCE experiment site at the Marcell Experimental Forest, Minnesota, USA - June2015DPH_20_150 | ecosystem: Environmental > Terrestrial > Soil >... | reverse complement strand
GGATTTCGCGCAATAGACGTGTTTCTTCTCTCATACCCTTCTCCAAGTTGCCTTTTGCCCCCCCAGCGGCTCGACTCTTTCGACTACGCTCAAGACAGGTCGGCTCACCGGAGCCCAAAGGCGATTATATTATCGAAATACTAACGACGAACCTCTCTATCTGTGCCTTTTTCTCAATACCGCCGCACCAAGGCCGAGAAGCAAAAGCGTGGCGGGTTCGGGAGTGATTGTGATATTGTCAATAACGATGTGGTGATTGCCGGGCTCGTTTATGGGTTTAAACCATAGCGTATCAATATCCTGAAAATTAAAAACGAACCAGTAAGGTCCGTTCGTCGAAGTGTGAAGGTTTTCGGTATAAAGGCAAGTTCCCCCTCGCCAGCCTTCCACAGTAAAAGGTTCATTATCAAGCCATGCCGCCGTGATATAAGCGCCGACAAAATTAAACGTTGTAAGATCCGCGCTTGTCATGGAAATATCGCGGTGATTTGAAGTATATGCAGCCATGCGGCCGATAGTGCCGTACTCGTATCCGGTTCCAGGCCGATATTCTGATGTTACTCCGCGGAAATCGTAAGACCAGTCGAAGCCCATGTATCCGTTTGGAATTTGGATGAAAGAGGTTTCATAGCCGGGGTACAGATTCTCAAAATCAATGACTTGAACACCAAAAGCACGTGCAGGCAATCCCAAAACCAGCACGGACAATGTGAACAATGCAGTAAGACGTGTTTTACTTCTCATACCCTTCTCCTTCATTGCCTTCTGCCCCCAGCGGTTCGACTCTTTCGACTACGCTCAAGACAGGTCGGCTCACCGGAGCCCAAAGGCAATTACATTATATCCTTGCTTGCCAGTGCCGGTCAAAGATAGTCTCGGCTCAATTCCTCGCCTTTTTCCTCACAATCGCCGCACCAAGGCCGAGGCACAATCGCGCAGAAATTTTCCTCCGCACCCCTTAAAACTCAACACGCCTGCGATGCTCGTTTCGTCTGTCGTGGGACGTCAGACGCAACCGCGACGAGTTGCGCAACCTTAACCGTCTAACCCAATCTTTCCAAGTAACTATGCCCTGCGTTTTCTCACGATTGCCAGCCCGCCAAGGCCGAACAGGACAATTGTCATCGGTTCAGGTGTAACCGTAAAGGACGTCTGAAATGTGTCGTCAAGTCCTGTTCCAGATGATTTAATGCTGTAAGTATGGACAGTCAGATTATAGTCGTCGGCTGACAATGTGCCTATCTGTTTTGACTCATCCCATGTTGTCATTACCCAGTAAACGTAATCTGGAACATCGAAGTAAAAATCCAATGTCAGGTTTTTATCGTTTGCTGTAAAGCTGCTGTGGTCAAAAGTCCAGCCGCCAAAATTTACCGGCCCATTTGCATCGATTGTAATAGAATCCGAAGATGTCGGACTAGCCGGGCTTATGGTAACTTGGTTAATTGAAAAACCTGCCAAAACCTGCTCTGCCATAATAAAGACCAATGTTAGAATAAACAATCTTCTCATTCTCTACCTCCTTAAACTGACGTTTCCCACATTAAATGCAAAATGCATGGCCACACTGCCCTGCATTCCAATTCCACGATAATATTCTTAGCGCACCGATTGCGCAGAAATGCTCCGCTGAAGTCGTATGCAGACCCAAATGGATTATGAACTCCTTGCATCACTCTCACTCCTCTATGCCTTTTGCTTTTGGCAAAAGACAGCTTTAATTATACTCCTTTGCCGGTGTCTGTCAAGGGGAAAAAAAGGTATTTTTACCGCCTTCTGGCTGCCATCACCGCACCGAGGCCGAGAAGCAAAAGCGTGGCGGGTTCGGGTTATTACCAGCAGGCACTTGGCGGGTCAAGGTTGCATTTGAGCCAGTGCGATGCTATTATTGCGAAATCCTCATAATCGACTTTACAATCTCCATTTAAGTCACCAACAATAGGTGCAGTACATACAGTTTGAACTATTCCTGACGGTGATTTGCTTGCTTGCGGTGTCCCACCATAAGCACCAATGTTGATTCTGCCGCCATTAGGATTTGGCTCAGTGGCGATTGGGTCGTTAGGGTCGCCCTTATCAATGCAGGGACTATTTACATCGTCCAATACCCACGTTCCTGCGGCTGGGTCATAGCGTCCAGCAGCGGATTTAAGATGGTAGTCACCATCTACCCAGACGTTACCATTCCAGAATCCATCTATGGCAAACAGAGGATTTCGCCAGAAATCACCTGTGCCAGCAGTGGCATATTCTCCGTAATTATATGTGTTATTCCAGAAACAGTTGTTGGAATTATTACATATTATATCACTATTATGGGTGTATACGTCAAGGCCACACTTGGTGTTATTAGCTATGATATTGTTCTTTACTACCACTGTTTGATGAGCGACATCCAAAGTATACAAAACTATACCCACCCCACTATATGTCCATTGAGTTCCCTTACTACCCACAACAACATTGTTGCGTATAACGCCTTTATTAGTCACTATGCCACAGTTACAACCTTCGATAATGTTGTTGGATATAAGACCTGCGCACCAGCCTATTCCATTACCATTAATTCTGTTTTTTATAATTGTAGGTGCTGCTGAGGAACAGCCAATTCCATTGAGAATCGTGAAACCAGTGATGACGGAATCAGAACCTTCTCCAAAATCAAAGGTGACGGCAGCAGAGGTGCTGGTAATTATTGTTGATTTAACGATATTATCGTCATCAGGGTTTAAGCTCGTCAAGGTAATACGCCGCCCATTGAATTTGATAGCTTGATTATAAGTCCCCGGACGAACTAATACGGTATCCCCATCCCAAGAATAATTGATAGCGTCCTGAATGTTGGTAAAATCACCAGAGCCATTCTGGTCAACGAGGATTGTTGCGCCCCAGCAGGGAAATGCAAAAACCGTTAAAACAAGCCCACACGCTATTAGCCGCATATTATTCCACTCCTAAATAGGACTAAATAAATTATCGGCTTTTTCGTTAATTGAACCACAGAGAAAGCAGGCGTTGCCAGTTGGACCGTTTTCAGCTAATATGAATCTTTGACGGCTTGTTGGTGGCATTTCTGCTTACTCGCCTTTTCGCTGCCGCGGGCCCTCTTAAAAGGACAGGTAAAATGAAAAAAGATGTATTATCCATTTTCGATGACGCTAAGACACCCAAAGAGCTTTATGACGCAATCGAAAAGCTTAGGACACTCCGTCGTTACCACACACACTTCACCGATGACAGCAAGGATTTCATACCCCATATACATAGAGAATCCGAACCCGAAGAAGACAAAATTGTTTATGAGCACGCCCAACAAGCAACTGTGCGGCTATGGAAATCCAATTTAGGCCTTCCACCGCCACCACCAATCGAGATAGACCCGCATTTGGGGTTACAAACAGTTTCGCAGTGGTGTATAAGTGCAACCGACCTTGCCAGCACAAAGCCAGAAGAAACAAAGCGAAATGCAAAGATGATCATTTTTGCTATTCTTGTTAGTATTGTTATGATTCTGGTGTTTGAACTGTTCGTTTACTTCGGACCGTTTACTTGGCTTAAAAACCATCCCAATAGTTATGGCATTCAAGGTAGCATTATCTGTTTGATCCCTTGTTTGATTCTCGGATTTTTCAAACCTCGATGGCAAAATTGGTGCTGGGGGACGGCTGTTTTAGCATTTTTGGTACTTATGCTGTCATTATTAGGTGGCCGATCCTCCCCATAGCAGTGACATCGAGCATCGAGAACCGGTTAATCAGAGGTGTCTAAGATACTCATAAAGGCCTCCTGTGGGATTTGCACGGAGCCGATGTTTTTCATCCGCTTCTTGCCTTCTCTTTGCCTCTTGAGCACTTTCATTTTTCTGGTAACGTCGCCGCCGTATAGTTTCGCGGTAACGTCTTTTCTGAACGGCTTGATTGACTCTCTTGCGATGATTTTTCCGCCGATGGCGACCTGAAGCGGTATCTCGAACTGATGGCGCGGGATGGCCTTGCGCAGGCGAACCAGCATTTTTCGCCCCCTGTTTTCGGCGACACTTCGATGCACAATCAGCGACAGGGCATCGACGGGGATTTTGTTGACTAAGATGTTTATCTTGACCAGGTCGCCGACCTCAAAGCCGGTGAATTCGTAATCCATCGTCGCGTAGCCGTGACTGACGCCCTTGAGCAAATCGTAGAAATCATAAACTATCTCGGCCAGCGGCGCCTTGTATTCGAGTATCACGCGGTTCTGGCTGAGGTAATCGGTCTTGAGCAGTTTGCATCGCCGGCTCTCAGCCAACTTCATAATCCCGCCGATTGAATCAGTGCCGGTGATAACTTCCAGCCGGACAAACGGCTCGCGCAGCTCCTCTATCTGGGTGACATCCGGCAGGTCGGCGGGCGAATCGATTTTCAGTGTCCTGCCGTCGGTTGTAATGACTTCATAGCTGACGGTCGGCGCGGTCTGAACGACGTCGATATCGTTTTCGCGTTCGAGGCGTTCCTGGACGATTTCCATATGCAGAAGGCCCAGGAAGCCGCATCGGAAGCCGAATCCAAGCGCCGGCGAATTCTGGGGTATAAACGAAAAGCTCGCGTCGTTGAGTGCGAGTTTCTCAAAGGCCAAACGCAGGTTTGGATAATCGGTATTGTTGCCGGGATAAAAATCCGAGAAGACCATCTGCATAGGCGGGACATAACCGGGCAGCGGTTTTTCGGCGGGTTTCGCGTCGTCGGTAATCGTGTCGCCTATGGTGACATCCGATAACTGGCGGACGTTGGCGATGACGTAGCCCACCTCGCCGGCGCTGAGCCGGTCAACAGGGGACATCTTAGGCGTGAACTTTCCAAGCTCCGTTATAAGGTGCGTCCTGCCTGCGCCCATAAACCTGATTTTCTGTTTAACGGACAAGCTGCCGGCAAAGACCCTGACGTAGCAGATAACTCCGCGGTAGTCATCGCAGATACAATCGAAGACAAGGGCCGCCGTCGGTTTATCGCCGTCGTCCGGAGGCGGCGGGAGCAATGTCACCACCGCGTCAAGAAGCTCGCGGATGCCGACGCCGGTTTTTGCGCTGATGCGGAAACAATCCTGTTTTCTTATGCCGAGGACGTGCTCGATTTCCTCGGCGGTGATTTCCGGCTGCGCCGAGGGCAGGTCAACCTTGTTGATTACGCCGATAAGCTCTGCACCGGACTCGGTGGCTAAATACGCGTTGGCGACTGTTTGCGCCTGAACGCCCTGCGTGGCGTCAACGACTAAAAGCGCGCCTTCGCAGGCCGTAAGGGCACGCGAGACCTCGTAATGAAAATCGACGTGGCCCGGCGTATCGATGAGATTCAGCATATAGGTTTTGCCGCCGTGCTCGTAATTCATCGTTACTGCCGAGGCCTTGATTGTGATGCCTCGCTCTCGCTCGATATCCATATCGTCGAGAAGCTGGTCCTTCTTCTCACGGTCGCTCACGGCGCCGGTAATTTCCATTATGCGGTCGGCCAACGTGCTTTTGCCGTGGTCGATGTGCGCAATTATCGAAAAATTTCGTATTAGCTCCGTGCTCATAAGTCAATCAATATAGCATAGGCGGGCAGAAAAAGACACCCTTATCGGGTGGTTGAAAAATCGCACAGGACTGAATCGGCGATTGGCAGCGCGCCGCGCGTGAGGAATAATCGGCCGTCGGCTGCTTCAATAAGACCAAGTTCCCTGTATCTGCCAATCGGCTCAGCGAACAGTTTCATCGCGTCGAAGCCGGTTTGTTTTTCGAATTCATCGAGGATTATTCCGCATCGTCTGCGAAGGTTCAGGACGGCGGTTTCACAGGCAATCTGAGTGTTATCAGGAGTTTCACTTTCATCGGTTACGGTGGTTCCCTGCTCAATCGCCTCGATATATTTTTTTATATCGGCGATATTAAGGGTTCGCTTCCCGTTCCAGTATGACCCGGCTGCAGGACCAACGCCGATGTAGGGTTTATTCGCCCAGTAATTGAGATTGTGTTTGCATTCAAAGCCCGGTTTTGCGAAGTTCGATATCTCATATTGTTTGAAGCCGGCCTTTTCGAGTTCGTCGATAGTCGTCTCGTACATTTGGCGGTCAATCTCTTCATCAACCGGCGCAACTTCGCCCGCTTCAACTGATTTTTGCAGCGGCGTTCCTTCTTCGTAGCTAAGCGCGTAGGCGGAGATATGCTGAACGTCCAAATTAATCGCTGAACGTAAACTGTATTTCCACGATTCCAATGTCGAAGGGGGGATTGCGAAAATCAAATCCAGCCCGATGTTTTCAAACCCCGCCTGCCTTGCCACCTCGACCGCCCGGTGTGTTTCGCCGGCCGAATGTCTTCTGCCGAGGAAGGTCAACTCATCTGGATTAAAGGATTGCGCCCCGATTGAAAGACGAGTTACGCCTGCGGTGCGCAATTGGCTCAAAATATCTTTACTGACTTGACCGGGGTTGACCTCGATTGTGAATTCCTCCGGTTTTGGCCAATGGGAGGTGATTTCCTGAATTAACCTCAGCAATTGTTCTGTTGGCAGGCAACTCGGGCTTCCCCCGCCGACATAAATCGTTTGATGGGGGGAAAAAGGGGTCCCTTCGACCTTGCTCAGGGCGGGCTGACCCCTTTTTTCGCTAAGTTCGGCGATAATTGCGGAAACGAGGCGCTGGGGGGCGTGGTTTTTTATCGGTTCGGAGTAAAAACCGCAATACCGGCACTTTGCCTCGCAGAAGGGAATATGCACGTATAAACCAGCCGCCCGCCTGCCGGACGGGCAAGGTTCGGAGTCGAATTTTTGGTTGTCCATCCCCCAAGTTTAGCATAACAGCCGATTAATCGGCAGATTTTTGTTTTTTAACCCTAAATCCGGCTAATTGACGGCTGTGGCAGGTTTGCCGACCCTTAAATGGACGGAATTTTGCTGCGGCCCGGGTTTTTTGTGTTTTTTTGTTGACGTAGATACCAAAAAAAGTTTATCATCTGTTCGAGTTTGCCGATGCTACAGTGTGAAGCAGCATCTCTCCTCTGTGGCCTGTCACGGCGGTCGTGGCGGACAGTGGAAAGGTTGCTACGCAGCACGAGTAGAGAACCTTATTGTGGTTCGCCCTGTATAATAATAGAGGAAGCAACTTTTGATGTTTTAGCAGGGTGGCGAGAGGCGGGCTTAGGTGCCTGCCCGAAAGGTAGTTAAGCTACATTTTAGCTCCGATAACATCGGGGTCAGAAGAGCAATAGTGCGGAGAACAAATAAGAAATTGACGTTTCGCCCATGCGTATATTGAAATTCAGAATGCAAAAATCACAACGACATATCGAAATTTACAATTGCCGCACCGCGCAGATGAAATCGCGGCGCTACAGCAGGTTTGACTGTGATTTTGATATTTGATTTTTGACATTTTGTGCCTGCCGAATGGCGGGCGGTTTTACGCTGAAGCGACGGGTTTTCTCCGTAATTGCATTTCCTGGACCGCGATTAGTTAAGTCGAGTCGTAGTTTTCCTGCCTTTTGTCCCACGATTGGGTTCGTCTGAAGACGGTGTTCTAACATTGTGCAATTGAGCATAGGAAGGCGAAAGATATGGATACGATACTGATGCAAGTTGACGTTGAAGCTATCTTAGCCGTAATTGCCGGCATTTTGATTGGGGTTTCTATTACATGGATTGTTGTGTGGGTTATCGACAAGGCCAAGAACAAAACCTTCCACGAAGATATTGACCGGCAGTTGGACGGCGCAAAAAGGGAAGCAGAGAACATAATCAGGGCCGCACAGATAGAAGCTGCGTCCGAGACCATCAAGAAGAAAGAACAGTTTACCGGCGAAGCCAACCAGGTTCGCGCCGAGTTGCGGGAAACAGAGCTTCGACTCACCAAGCGCGAGGATGTCCTGGATAAGCAGATTGAGCAGATTCGCCAGAAGGAAAAGGCCATTGAGGAGCAGAACAAGGAAGTCGAACGCCGGATTAGCAATCTCGACCTGAAGGACAAGCAACTCACGACTGTTATAGCTCAGCAGAAAAACCAGCTTTTGAAGATGTCGACTATGAGCGTCGAGGAAGCGAAGGAAATGCTTCTCAAACGACTGGAGGACGAGTGCGAGCTTGAGATGTCCGCCCTGATTCAGCGCAAGGTCGAGGAGGCCACTGAAACCGCCGGCGATAAAAGCAGGGAGATAATCACCACGGCGATTCAAAGGTACGTTGCCGAGCAAACCTGCGAGGTAACGGTTTCGACGGTCGAGATTCCCAACGACGATATGAAAGGCCGGGTCATAGGCAGAGAAGGGCGCAACATAAGAGCGTTTGAAAAGGCAACGGGCGTGGACGTGATTGTGGATGATACGCCCGGGATGATTGTGGTCAGCGGCTTTGACCCTGTCAGGCGCGAGGTCGCCCGCCTGTCGATGGAACGGCTGATTCAGGATGGGCGAATTCACCCGTCGCGAATCGAAGAGCTTGTTGCGCAGGTGAAAAAGGAAATCAACGCCAAGGTCCTGCAATTGGGCAAGGACGCGGCGGTGGAGACAAACATTCGAGGCCTGAGTAACCGGGTACTTAGCACTATTGGCGCGTTGAATTACCGGACAAGTTATGGCCAGAGCGTGCTTCGTCACTGTGTCGAGGTCGCGTTCCTGGCACAGGTTATGGCAGATGAGCTTGGCCTGGACGGCTCAATAGCCCGCAGGGCGGGGTTACTGCACGACATAGGCAAAGCCCTCGACCACGATATTGAAGGCAGCCACCCGGTTATAGGCGCCAATTTCCTGCGGAGGTTTAACGAGTCGCAGACGATACTGAACGCGGTAGAAGGCCATCACGGGGACATACCGCCTGACAATCCATATACTCCTCTGGTTTCCGCCGCTGATGCCATAAGCGCTTCGCGGCCCGGCGCCAGGAGAGAAACGCTCGAAAGGTACATCAAGCGGCTTGAGAAACTCGAAGAAATCGCCAACAGCTTCCCGGGCGTTGAGAACGCGTACGCGATTCAGGCGGGCCGGGAAATTCGCGTAATCGTCAACGCCGAAAAAGTCCCTGATGAGACAGCGGCGAAGGTTGCGCGCGACATAGCCAAGAAGGTCGAGACCGAAATGACTTACCCGGGCGAAATACAGGTAACGTTGCTGCGAGAACTTCGCTGCATCGAATACGCAAGGTAACAGCGGACAGCGTTTAGCATATAGCGTAAAGATTTATGAAACTGAACATCTTATGTATCGGCGATATAGTCGGCAGGCCGGGCAGGCGTGTGGTGGCGGAGAAGCTAAAGCAGCTTATCACCGAGCGAGAGATTGACTGCGTGATAGCCAACGCCGAGAACGCCGCGGGCGGCTCGGGCCTTACGCCTCAGATATACGACAAGCTTTTGCGCTATGGCGTGAACATGGTAACACTGGGCGACCATACCTACCGCAAAAAAGAGATAGTCACGACGCTCGAGACGCAGGAGAATATCGCCCGGCCCGTCAACTGGTCGGAGCAGGCGGCGGGCAGATGTGTGGCGATTTATAAGACGGGCAAAGGCCCCATTGTCGCGGCGATACCTCTTATTGGCCGGCTGTTTATGAAGCCCGCTGATTGTCCCTACAACGCAATCGATAAACTGCTGCCTAAAGTGCAGCAGCAGGCGGATATTATCTTTATCGATTTTCACGCGGAGGCAACGAGCGAAAAGGTTGCGATGGGTTATCATCTGGACGGGCGCGTGAGCTGCGTCTTTGGGACTCACACCCACGTTCCGACAGCCGACGAAAAAATAATGCCGAAGGGCACCGCATATATCACCGACATTGGTATGACCGGCTCGCACGATTCGGTGATTGGAAGGAGCACTGAAAGCGTGCTCAAATCGTTCAGGACGCGAATGCCTGTGCCGTTTGAGGTCGCCACCGAAGACGTGAAAATGAACGGCATATTAGTTACGGTGGATAGCTCCACTAAGAAGGCCGAGCATATCGAACGAATCAGAATCAACGCCGAAGGCGACGATACTACGCGATATGACAGCGACGACGGCAAGCCGGAATATTACAGCAATTTTGAGTAAATGTGGCGGGGATGTCAGGTTGTCGGCGTCGCTGTGTCCTTTTTAGCTAAAATCGCCAATGCTGAGCCGGCTACTAATACTACACCGAAGACCAGTTGCGGGACGCTCAACCTCTCACTGAAAACGAAGTATGAAATGACCACAACGATAAACGGTTGGGCCAGCTGGACAAGCGACGGCGTGGTTGCGCCGAGCCGGCGAATCGATATGTAATAAAACACGTGCCCCAATGCTATGCCTGTAACTCCGGAAATAACGACTGCGGCCCAGCCGCCAAACGGCATCTCAAGACATTTACTCGGCTGACCCATAAACATCGTTAGTATGAACAACGCGACAACGGTATAAATACTGACGACCGAAAAACCGGTTCGCGAGTCGATGCCGCGGAACGCCACCTTCACCGCGACCGCGTAAAGCCCCCAGATAAGGCCATATAGTATAATCATTGCGATGCCTATTATGGTGTATGAGCGCGTAAAGGCGGGATGAAAAAACATAACTCCCATCAAGCCGACAAGCGACAGGATGATGCTAAGCCGGAAAAGTCGGTTGCTGAGATGCTGTTTTTCGTTGGCGAAAAATATAACGGATAATATTATGACCCACAGAAACGCGGTTGTTGACAATAGCGACGCGAATCCCGGGTCGATGTAGTAAAACGCCGCGGCCCAGAGATTTTGCGTAATGATATTTGGTATGAAGGGCAACAGTGCGCGTTTCCAGACGGCCTTTGGCAGTTGCCCTTTTTTTGCGGTGATAAACAGAAACGGCAGCCAGAACAGGCACGCCGCACCATAACGGAGCAGGTTCTGTGTCCATAAGTCGAGGTAGCCGGTCAGGTACTTGATGAAAATCGGCGCGCTCGACCAGCATATAAGCGTTCCTATGCAGCTCAAGGCGGCCAGCGAAATCAGGAGACGTGGAGTTGATTTGCTCATCGCGGCGGTTAACTCAAAAAGGGGTTGTCGGTCTTTTCACGTCCGATTGTTGTTTCGGGGCCGTGGCCTGGATAAACAACGGTGTCGTCGGGCAGCACGAACAGTTTGTGTTTTATGCCTTCTATCAGTTTTTTCATATCGCCGTTGGGGAAATCCGTCCTGCCTATGGAGCCGGCAAACAACGTATCGCCAACGAAGATTATACCGTCTTTTTCGGAATAGAGACAGATTCCGCCGGGCGTGTGGCCGGGCGTGTGAATGACCCGCAGCCGGATACCCGCCTTGTCGATTGTATCTCCCTCATCAATAATGCGGTCCGCTTTGCCGGCGGTGAATAAAGAGCCGGCCATAAGCGACAAATTCCCGGCCGCGTCGCCCAGCATTTCAGAATCGAGCTTGTGGATATAAATCAAAATAGACGGGAATTTTTTGCGCAGGGCCTCAACGCCGGCGATGTGGTCTATATGCCCGTGAGTGAGAATCACGGCGACAGGCGACAGT
>Ga0116138_1001810_pt1 | contig 11490 bp, 10 predicted proteins | sample June2015DPH_20_1_2_FD_88971 | JGI IMG/M metagenome (GOLD analysis project Ga0116138, IMG submission 88971) | Peatland microbial communities from SPRUCE experiment site at the Marcell Experimental Forest, Minnesota, USA - June2015DPH_20_150 | ecosystem: Environmental > Terrestrial > Soil >... | reverse complement strand
TTGCCTTGAAATGATGTATGTTAAAGAAGAGAAAAGACTTAACCTCAATGGGTTCGGTTGGGTTCGCCTTTTCGTGGTCTCTGCCGTTTGGCCTTGGGGTGATTTGCAGCTTCCGACCGTTCTGCCGGGACTCGCCACTGCCCTGTCCTATACCATATACTAATAACATGGCTCGACATGCCATGTCAAGAGATTTCTTCAGCTTGTGTCCCCGTCAGAATTTGGCCGCCCACTTCTGGCCCGGTTCTGAGTTCGGGCGAAATCGCGTTGTGCCTTCCCGGGCCCTCTGCTCCTCAGTGCCTTTGCGAGAGGGTGTTTTTCGCCTCGCTATCCGCCCGCCAAAAATCAAAACAATCTCACGCCAAGCCCCCAAGGCGCAAAGAGCTCCCAACGCCTACCCCGCCAACGGCGGATCCTCAGCGGTCGCTGGTCTAGTCGCGTTATAGCGAATCACCCCGCTCTGGTCCGTGTAATAGAAATTTCCGTGCCCCGCTCCCTGGACCGGGCTCGCGGTAACGGAGTAACCAACAATCGTCCCGGGTTGGGGGTGGTGCGGTTTGTAGATGAAATGGTAGCCATACTTTCTGCCCCTGGCGAGCTCGCGATCGATGAGGCAGGCCTCGTCCGAGCTGGGTGTGGAGCAGTTTCTCGGCCCGCCAAGAGCTACGAGGCTCTGGCTGAAGCCCCCGTGAACTGTAGAATATGCGGGCCCGCGCCCGTATCTCTGAGAATATGTTTGCTCGGCCCTGTAGATCGTCCCCAGCGCACGGACAATGGGCACCGCATGGCTTACATCCGGCCCCCATCCATTGCAGGAAAAGGTTGCGTGCCGCGGGATCTGCGACACGTCCTGCTCACGGTGGAAGTTGAATATGACTCCTTGGCAGTTTTGTGGTGCAGGTGACCTCACGGTGGCATAGCCACCCTCATCGATATGGTAGTGGTTGTTTCCCGGCCCAGACTGAATCGGGTCGGCATCGACTGAATAACCGTCAATCTCGTCGCCGTGGACGTAAATCGGCGCGTACACAAATCGGTAGCCGTTCTTTTCCCCCGCGGTCAATTGCGAGTCGATGAGGCAGGCGTGCTGCTCGCCGGGCTCCCGACAGTCACTCGGCCCACCTAAGGCGGCCAGCGTAGGGCCGAAACCCAAGGTGTAGGTGGAAGAATACGTGACCTCGGATGTGTTGATCGTTCGAAGAGAGCCCACCGCGGATGCCTGAGTGGGGTACGTGGGCTCAAAACTACCCATCAAGATTCCGACGCCAATCATTAGTATCAGCGGCAACGCATAACTGGCCAGATTCGCCTTGAACTCTGCTCGGCCAACGCCTCGAGCCGCCTGTTCACCCCTGAGAAGCAAACGAGCCACGAAGTACTCGACCCACCAGGAGACGAGAAATAACGGAATAAGCAGGATCGCCATCGCCACGGGCATTGCCCAGTTTGGTACATGGAAAGAGACAAGGGGTGGCATTTGGCCGAACCAATGCACGGAAAAAGAGAATTTCCCGCGGTAGAAATGTGCAGTGAGGAGGGAACTGCCAAGCGCCATAGCCAGCGGAATTCCGACAGCCGTCGAAACCGCGTTGGCAATGATTGAAACCCTCACCGAGCGTCGCTTCGAAAGACGGAGTGCTTTAAGGAGGACATAACTCTCGATGGCCACGACGGGGATGAAAGCGAGCAGGAAGATTGGCGGCGCAACCTCCCACAGAAACGGCATCCACGTGTCGGCCAGCACTGGCGTGGGCGTGAGAACGATGATGGCGAACGCCATCGCGATGGCCGGAAGTATTCGGCGTGGAAGCAGTGAGTTCATGATGCCTCCAAAGGTGTGTACTGTTCGGCTGGGTGGATTGAGCGAACTGTGCCACTCGCTCTGGCGCTCAACAACAGCAGGGCCGCAATGAGACGCGCGACACGATAGTCAGGTTCGCCAGAGTCCGGCCAATGCGGCCGGCAACGTGCATCAATGGGTAGGTTCCGAGCCCCCCACCCAAATATTGGCGCCATCGAAGACGATTTCCCAAGGGGTCGGACTCGGAGTGAAAGTACCGAGCCTCGCGCCATCGCTGGCGCGCAGCTTGGTTACAATGCCAGCGTTGAAACTCGTCACCCAAATATTGGCGCCATCAAAGGCCAGGTAATAGGGGCCAGGCACACGAAAAGTGCCGAGCTTGGCACCGTCGCTTGCCCGTAGCTTGGAGACACTATCGCTGCCATGGTTTGCGACCCAGATGCTGGCCCCGTCAAAGGCGACGCCACGCGGCTCAGAGCCCACAGAAATCGTGCGCAGTGTAGTGCCGTCGCTGGCTCGCAACTCCGTTACGGTGTTCCCTTCCGGATTCACCACCCAGATGTTCGATCCGTCAGACGTCATGCAGGAGGGCGTATAGCCGGCAGGAAAGGTGCCGAGGGTGACGCCGTCGGTCGCGCGCAATTTGGTGACTGTGCCATCGGAGTAATTTGACACCCACATGTTAGTGCCATCGAAGGCGATGCCATCGGCGCTTTTCCCAACAGTGAAAGTGCCGAGCTTGGCGCCATCGCTCGCTCGCAGCTTCCAGACGATATTGTTGCCATTGGCGCCGCTCGCTCCCCATATGTTCGTGCCATCAGAAGCCATCGCGGAAGGCGCGGAGCCGGGAGAAAACGTTCCCAAATTAACGCCATCGCTCGCCCGCAGCTTGGTTATGCTGTCGAACGTCCAAACTGCGGTCCAGACGTTGGCCCCGTCAAAAACCAATTCGCACTCGCCGTTCCAGCCGCAGTTTGGGACGGGGTAGGAACCAAGCACTGCGCCGTCGCTTGGCCGCAATTTGAAGATGAAGCCATCTCTCGAATCGATGCTGCGATCGTTTGCGGTAGCGTCCCGGTCCTTCCACGTCCGGCGGATGACGCCCGTCTCGTCGATAAAATAGCCCGGCGTCTTATCAGGGATGTATTTCAGCGGACGGGCGATGACCGTGTAGTGCCTGATCCTCCCTGCCTCCGATGGTCCTGGCACATAGCTGTACCGGTAAACCACGTCCTCGCCGTACCACGGTCTCTGCCCACTGGAGAGCTCATCGTCGATGAGCCCAGCCGCATCGGCCGAGGGCTCGGCTGGACGCGCGGACGGGCGGCCCAGGTCGGCGAGGCTGGCGGTGTAAGACCCCGGGCGTTGACCGCTGTAGTCTTGCTCGGCCAGCACTATTCGCCTGACATACGTATCTGGCCAAGGACAATTGGGAGACCAGAGACAGCCCTGTCCGACAACCGGCGGATCGTCCGCTGTCGCCTCCCGGTCTTCCTTTGTCATTTCTATACCCGTCTCGCCTTGAGGCTTCTCGCCCAAGCGGATGTGGGCAATAAAACTCGGAGTGTACAAGCCCAAGTATGTGTCGGGACGCGCCCGGAGCGTGTATTCAGTAAATTTGCCGGTCCAGAACTGGGAGACGGGCTTATAGGTGAACCTATACAAAACCTTCGCTACAGAAGAGCCATCTTTAGTGACACCGCATATTTTCTGTCCAGTTGCCAGCTCGGCGTCGATTAGGCCCGCTTGGGGATGGCTGGACGAATGCCCCAGAGCGGCGAGACTGGGACTGAATGTTTTCGCAAACACGTTCGAATACGCATCCTCAGCACGATGAAGGCTATTTAATAAAAGGACGGCGGTGGGGTCGGCGGCCGGCATGTCTGCGGCAGTTGCTGGCGCGCGTTTATTCTCGCGAATTACGCCAGTCTGGTCCGTATAGTAATAGTATCCGTACGGATGTTTTTTCGAACTTGCCGTAACCGAGTAAGATCGGATCGCTCCTCTCACGCTGCGGCCCGGCGAGAAGACAAAACGGTACCCGGGGAAGAAGTTGTCCTCCCCATAGGCAAGCTTCGTATCAATAAGGCACGCGGCAATTTCTGTGGGCTTCCCGCATCCTTGCTCTCCGCCCAAATCTTCCAGCATGGGACTGAATCCTTTAGAAAACATGGACGAGTACTTTGCCTCAGCGCTGTTAATCTTCCTCAGCAAAAGCGTAATGCGAGGCTGCGACCAGCGATCGACTTCAGGCAGCCGCTTGTCTGCCTCAGTCGCAGGTGGCCCGTTGCTCACACGAATCGTTCCCTTCTGGTCGATGGAATAGCGTCTGTACCCCGCACCGCTGATGGGACTGGCTGAAATTGAGTAAGAGTCAATCACTCCGTCGTTGGACTGGTGCGGCGTGTAAGTGAAACGGTAACCTTCCTTTGCACCCCCGGCGAATTGCGCGTCGATGAGGCAGGCTAGTTCTGGAGTCGGTGTCGGGCACCCTTGAAACCCGCTCGAAGCGAGACCCGGATCGAATTCACCGGCACTCCTGGCAGCCGCCAAGTTCGACTGCTCTTCCAGCCCACCCAAGGCGGCGAGGCTCCGGCTGAATCCTAATTTTTTGGGGTAGGTCTCGGCATACATCGCCTCTGCCCTCTGAATCGCCTGGAGCGACTCCACGGGGGAGCTTTGCTGGCGTTTGGCTCGCGCCTCATAGTCAGGATGGTTTCTGAAGCCTAGCGCCAGCGAGATCACCACCATAGCTGCAAGGAACAAATAGCTGGCCACATTGGCAGTGAACGTTCCCGACCGCACTTGCGGGTGGTTAAGCAGGCAGAGGGCCGGTCGGGGCGGCGTTGGCTTCGAACCCACCGGAGCGGCCGTCGAAGAAAGGACGGCGGAGCCCGACCGTCCAGGTCTCAGCATGTACCACGCGATAGGATACTCAACCAGCCAAGAGACAAGAAAAAGCGGGACAAGCATAACAAAGAGAATAATCGGCCCAGCTCGTTCGGGGCTCAAGGGGGTATTGGCCAAGACCACCACACCAACGACTCCCACAACCGTGGACGCCAGATTGACGATTGCAGCCACGCGTAGCGCGCGTGACCATCCCAGATCGAGTCTTCGTCGAAGCACGAAACTCTCGATTAGAATGACGGGGATCAGCCCCACGATCATCAACGGCGGCGCGAGAAAGACCCATGGAATCGCGCCGTCTGCCAGTAAGGGCGTCGGCGTGAGAACGATGATGGCGAACGCCATCGCAACGGCCGGAGGTATTCGGCGTGGAAGCAGTGACTTCATAATGCCTCCAGGATTGTGGTCTTTTCGGCTGGGGTGGATTGCGAGGACTCTACCACCAAGTCGGCCGCTCCACAACAGCAGGCATTGCCGACTTCTTCGCGCTCGTCCTTTGGCGATGTACGGGCGTCCTTTGGGGCGCCCTGCTGGACCAGGCGCAGCCGTGCCCCTATGGTCACTGTTGCGCGAGCCTCCTCGTTGGTATAGTCTCACCCTGGCCGCGCACTGCACCGTCCCCATCTGTCTCGGGAGGAAACCATGAACACTCAGACGCCCAACGCACAGCACTACCTTCCGTTCGACGAACCCCAACGAAACGGGATGGGGCTCAGCCTCTCCGGCGGCGGTTTTCGCGCCACGTTATTCCACCTGGGCGCGATCCGGCGGCTGAGCGAGCTTGGAATCCTAAAGCAGTTTCGGACCATTTCCTCCGTTTCGGGTGGAAGCATCCTGAACGGGTTTCTGGCTAGCCGGCTAGCCTCGCCTCTGGCCAAGGGGATTTCGGACTTCGAGCGCGAGGTGAGCGCGCCCATGCGCGCCTTCTGCTCGCTGGACATTCGCCGCTGGCCGGCGCTGGAACGGCTGATCCCGGGCTTGAGCAACAGCGAGCAGCTTGCGCACCAGTACGAGGAGCACCTCACCCAGGGCAAATTGCTGTGCCAAATCCCAGGGGAGCCCGTTCATATCTTCTGCTCCACCGACCTGGCCTACGGCGTCAACTGGATGTTCAAGCAGAAGCAGTGCGGAGATTATCAAGCCGGATTCGAGGACACACCTCCGGGCTGGAAGGTGAGCTCCGCCATCGCCGCTTCATCGTGTTTTCCTCCCGTCTTTAAGCCCATGGCGTTTCATCTTGATCCCGCTCAATTGCGGGGCGGCAAGGCCGCGCCGGGCGCCGTCCGCGACGCCGTGATCCGAGGCATGACGTTCAGCGACGGCGGCGTCTACGACAATCTGGGGCTGGAACCCATTTGGAAGGATCACGAATTCGCCCTCGCCTCCGATGGCGGAGCGCTCTTCCCGAGCGGTGGCGATACGGGCTTCGCCTGGGAAGTTGGGCGCTTCATCTCCATTCCCGAGGATCAGGCTCTCGCCCTGCGCAAACGATGGCTGATCTCGAGCTTCATCGCCAAAGCCATGAAAGGAACCTATTGGGGCATCGGCGGCACCGTCACCGAATACGACCGGCAGTTGCCGCCTGGTTATTCCGCGGACCTGGTGAAAAACTTCATCGCTCCCATTCGCACCGATCTCGACAGCTTTTCCGAAGCCGAAGCCGCGGTGCTGGAGAATCACGGATACTGGCTCGCCGACGCCGCACTCCGCACCCATCTGCCTGAGCTTCTTCCCACTCCGCTGCCCGCCTTCGCGCTGCCCCATCCCGATTGGGATAACCGCGACGAGAATAAGATCAAACGCGCGCTGAAAGACAGCTCACATAGGACTGTCCTCGGAAGATCGTGAAGTAGCCAGTCTTTGGGGGCGACGGTCGGGCATCAGACAAGCCGCCTGCCGTGGGTGATAATGTAGCCTGCGAAATTGCTGGGCCGGGCGTCAGCTAGGGCGCGGGAGGGATAAAGGTGGAGTTCCAGGCGAGAATCGCAGCGCACTGAGATTTCGGAAGTCAGGTGAACTCGTTCAACGAAATTCAAGTCATCGACGTCGGGAGAGAATACCGCCACATCGATGTCGCTGTCCGCGTCGGCTTCGCCGGCGAACTGCGAGCCGAAGAGATAGGCTGCTTGGATGCGAATGCGCTCCTGCACGCGCCCCAAACTCTGCTCAACGATTTCGTCTAAATCTGCGACCGTAGCCATTGGATGAATTCCTTGGCGGCGGGGATCATTGTCTCCGCCTCTTTAGCAATCACCTCAGTCGGGGCCATTTCCCAATCGCCGGGGTACCTCGACTCCACGTAGTAATTACCCAGGTTCTCGAGGAGAAGCGTCTGGTCCGAAGTCAAACTGAGTCCGCAGCGTTCGACCAGCCGTCGCAGGCTGTGGATTCGTGGAGGCTCTAACCCAGTCTGCTTTAGCAGGAGTCCTTTGAGCGTTTTCTCGACCGCCTGCTGAAGGTGAAACAGCGCACTGGGATTCAAATGGAGGCCATGCAGCCCTTCGGCCGCGGCCAGATCCGCTTCGGCATAACGCAGCCACGACCGAATGCCCTCCTCAATCGGGCTCATAATCAGCATTGTAACAGAAATCCTGCGGGCGACCGCGCTGGAAGGCGCCTTCATGCCTGTCCGCGCTCGTCTCCGAGTTAGCGAAGTCCGTCGCGTAGAAGATTCCACTCGCAGCCTCGTCATTCTGAATTCATAATTCATCATTCATAATTCGCCCTTCAGTAATTGCCCACTGGCCTTTTGGGGCCGTGATATACTTTCGCGCGCCGCCTGTCAACGAATCATCAACTCGGAGCCCCATGAAGCTGACAATAGCAGACTGGCTGGTTATCGCCGCGTATTTCCTCTTCAATCTTCTGATCGGGCTTTACTACCGCAAGAAGGCCAGCGGCAGCACGGAGGACTTTTTTGTTTCCGGCCGCGAGGTGAGCTGGTGGCTGGCGGGCACGTCGATGGTGGCCACCACCTTCGCCGCCGACACGCCGCTCTGGGTGACCGGCCAGGTGGTGCGGCACGGCGTGGCTGCCAACTGGTTTTGGTGGAGCTTCCTTTTCAGCGGTATGATGACCGTATTCTTTTTCGCGCGCATGTGGCGGCGCGCGGAAATCATCACCGACGTGGAACTGGTCGAGTTGCGTTACGCCGGCAAGCCCGCCGCTTTCCTGCGGGGTTTTCGAGCTCTCTATTTTGGCCTGCTCATCAACTGCATCATCCTGGGCTGGGTCAACCTGGCCATGGAAAAAATCCTGGGCATTTCATTGAACATTCCCAAGTTCTGGGCGGTGGTCATTTGCATGGCCATCACCGCAATTTACACCTCGATCTCAGGCCTGTGGGGCGTGCTGTGGACCGATTTGGTCCAGTTTGTCCTGAAGATGACCATGGTGATCGTGCTGGCCTATTACGCGGTGCGCGCCGTGGGTGGCATGGAAGCGCTCAAGACGAAGCTCGCTGAAGTTGACGCGGTACGCGGCGCCGCCGCGGGAGGCTCCGGTTCGATACTCTCTTTCATCCCCGACCTCCATTCACCCTGGATGCCGCTGATGACGTTTCTCGTCTACATCGGAGTTTATTGGTGGTCGGTCTGGTACCCGGGAGCGGAACCCGGCGGCGGTGGTTACGTGGCGCAGCGAATTTTCTGCGCCAAGGACGAAAAGAACTCGCTCGGGGCAACGCTGTGGTTCAACATCGCTCACTACGCGCTGCGGCCCTGGGCCTGGATTATGACCGCGCTCGCGGTGGTCGTCCTTTACCCGCAACTGAGCCAGCCGGGCGCCGACGCGGAGAGCGGCTTCGTGCTGGCTTTCGTCGATTACCTGCCCGCAGCACTTCGTGGCTTGATGCTGGCCGCGTTCGCCGCCGCTTACATGTCCACGATCGCCACTCAATTGAATTGGAGCTCTTCTTATATCGTCAACGATTTCTACCGCCGGTTCCTGGCGCGTGAGCGAACCGAAAGTCATTACGTGATGGTTTCGAAGGTCGCGACCCTGGGGCTCATGGTTCTGGGAGCCGCCGTGTCTTACATGATGCGAACGGTGGCAGGCGGCTGGGACATGGTGGTGAATATCGGCGCGGGCACAGGGGCGGTCTACCTGCTGCGCTGGTACTGGTGGCGCATCAACGCGTGGTCGGAAATCTCAGCCATGGCGACCGCCGCGGCGGTTTCCATCACGCTTCGTTTCAAGAGCCCGTTTGCCGCCACCGACCCGAACCAGTTCGCGAAGAATCTAGTCCTGACGGTGGCCCTCACCACGGCGGTGTGGCTGGTTGCCACGTTTGTGACCAAGCCCGAGCCTGAACCCAAACTTCTGTCGTTCTATCGCCGCGTACGGCCAGGCGTGGCGGGCTGGAAACACATCGCGCTGCTCGCGCCCGAAATCGCTCCCACACGCGATGGTTGGTATAATTTGATGGATTGGGCGCTCGGCTGCCTGATGGTTTATATGACGCTTTTCGGCATTGGAAAATTGCTGTTGGGTTCTCCCAGCACCGGCGTCCTGTTCCTCGCCACCGCCGCGGTCTCAGGGTACGCGATCTACTGGGATCTATCCCGCCGCGGTTGGCAAACGCTTTCCGGAAGAGCAGATTGATTTTGGATTTTAGATTTTGGATTTTAGATTGAGAAAATCTAAAACTGCCATCGCAACCAACGATGTCATCCTGAGGAGCCGCAGGCGACGAAGCATCTCCGCAGTTTCTCCAGAGAATCTTCGCGGAGTTTACCGTGAGCGAAATACAGAGACCCTTCGCGGAGTTTGCCCTGAGCGGGAAATGAAAAAGATCCTTCGCTGCGCTCAGGATGACAAGCGAAGGGCTCAGGATGACAAGCGAAGGGCTCGGAACGACAGCGGGTCCTTGTGGTCATCATCCTTCCGCGCCTCAACTCGCCTCCTTAATCCAAAATCCAAAATCCAAAATCTAAAATCGAGGATCACCGAACGCGACAACCCGGCCTCCGTCGCACTGGATACCAAATCCACGGAAGAAATCCTGTGCATCGTCAACCACGAAGACCAGCGGGTGCCGCCAGCCGTTCGCAAGGTCATCCCGCGAATCGCGCGCGCCGTGGAACTGGTTGTCAAAGCCTTGGAGCGTGGCGGACGGCTGGTTTACATCGGCGCCGGCACCAGCGGGCGGCTGGGCGTGCTCGATGCCGCCGAGTGCGTTCCAACCTTCGGCACCCATCGAGTGGTGGCCGTGATGGCCGGCGCGCCGCAGGCGATGTTCAAACCGGTGGAAGGCGCCGAGGACGATCCTGAGCAAGCCGTGCGCGATTTGCGCCGGCTGAAACTTAATCGTCGCGACGTGCTGGTGGGCATCTCCGCCAGCGGCGGTACGCCTTACACTCTCGCCGGATTGCGCTATGCGCGCAAGCTGCGGGCCAAGACCGTGGCCATAACAAACAACCCGGGCTCCGAAATGGACGAATGGGCCGACGTCACTATTGCCGCAGTGGTGGGGCCGGAAGTGATTGCGGGTTCGACGCGCATGAAGGCCGGCACGGCGCAAAAGTTGATCCTCAATATGCTTTCCACCGCCAGCATGGTGCGCCTGGGCCGCGTGTTTTCCGGCCGGATGGTGAGTGTGCAGATGACTAACGAAAAACTAAAGAAGCGTGGCGAAGCCATGCTGGCGCAGGGCGCCGGCGTAACACCCGACGCCGCGAGGCATGCCCTCGAGCAATCCGGATGGAGTCTCCCAGTGGCGCTCCTGATGCTTTGGAAACATATACCGCGGAGCGAAGCCGTGAAACTGCTCGGACGCAGGAAAAATCCCGCCAGCGTGCTGCGTCAGGCGCGCGCCGAATGGGCGAAGTCGCTGACCCGTAGTCCCGACCGCGTATGATATCATTCAGGCAAGCCGAGACGATTTCGGCGAGCGAGCCTTGCAAGGAAAGCAGAAATGGGTTTTGGATCAATGTTGACCCTCGGAGAACTCCTTACGGCGAAGCGAAAGGAGATTTTGCGCATTGCCACCAAATACGGCGCGCGCAACGTCCGCGTGTTTGGGTCAGTCGCTCGGGGAGAGGCGGATGAGGCCAGCGATATCGACTTTCTGGTAGAGATGGAATCGGGAAGGTCGCTGTTGGATCTCGGCGGGCTCCAGGCGGAATTGGAACAGTCGCTCGGGCGCCGCGTGGACGTGGTGACGGAGAAGGGCCTGAAAGTGCGGATCCGCGGCAGGGTGCTTAGCGAGGCAATTTCGGTATGAGAGACCCGGCCGAGCGCCTGAGGGACATGCTGGAGGCTATTGCCGCTATCGAGCGGTATGCACGCCGAGACAAGGAATCTTTTGAGCAGGATGAGTTGCTTCGGGGATGGTTCCTCCTTCACCTCCAGACCCTTGGCGAGGCCGCTAGCGCTCTTCCAGAGGGCGTGCGTGCCCTCGCTCCTGAAATACCCTGGCACAAAATCATCGGTATGCGCAATGTCCTGGTCCACGGCTATTTCGAAATCGACACTGACATTGTCTGGGATGCGGCGACGCGCGATGTCCCGGCGCTGAAGTCCGCGGTAGAGGGCTTGCTGAAAAGTCTGGAGGGCGAAGGAAAGTGAAGGATCCTTCCAGGTTCTTGTCACGTCAATCGGCAATCAGTCCCGCTTGGCGGGATCAATCGCAAATTACTTGCCACACGCTCCTTGCCACTGATTCAATAAAGCAATGGACAAATTCCTGATCGAAGGCGGGATTCCCCTGGAGGGCACGATCACGGTGAGCGGCGCCAAGAATGCCGCATTGCCGGCGATGGCGGCCGCACTGCTTACCG
>Ga0116138_1001808_pt1 | contig 11497 bp, 10 predicted proteins | sample June2015DPH_20_1_2_FD_88971 | JGI IMG/M metagenome (GOLD analysis project Ga0116138, IMG submission 88971) | Peatland microbial communities from SPRUCE experiment site at the Marcell Experimental Forest, Minnesota, USA - June2015DPH_20_150 | ecosystem: Environmental > Terrestrial > Soil >... | reverse complement strand
GAATACTACTCTACCTTCGCGGAGACAGGACGGGGATATGGAGACAAGACTACCTGTAATCCAAGGAAACGGAATCCTCCAACCTATCGATACTTGGCCTCACTGCACTTTGATCGCGTGGAACGAAGCTCCAAGCTCCAATGAGCACTTCTTCGAATCTCCTCCTGAGGGACATCGGTGAGCAGTAGTCTACTTCTTTTTTTCCTAGACGCGGTACGATACGACTACGTAAATCGGGAGACTACTCCATTTCTCCATGAGTTGGCAATGACAGGTTTGTCAGCTCCAATGAGGACGATTCTGGGCTTCGACGGCATCGCGGCGACCATAGCGACAGGAACCTACCCCGATACGCATGGAATCTGGACCCAGTACCTCAGGGCAGTAAATGGCGATGCTCCTTTTCGCTGGATGAGGCCGCTCGCATCCATGCTTGACTGGATTGAGAAGGGTATCGCGTCTTCAATGCTACGGAAGAGCCTGCGGGTATCGACAATTGCAGCTGCCATGATGGCCGGTGGAATGAAACACTATCCCGGCGCGCATGAAGTGCCATATCGCTTGCTTCCGTCCTTGACCTATTCCCTGAAGAACAAGATATATGCACCGGATGTGTTCCCTGTCCCTACAGTATTCGACATTCTCAGACAGAATGGTCTACGCATGCTGGCCATAGATCATCCTGCGCTCGGCCGGGACACCAATGTTGTTGCAAGGGCTTTGAAGACCCCAAAAAAGGTCGACCTTACGTATGTCCGTCTTATGGATCTAGACGAGACCACTCATGCCCATGGCACCCGTTCCCTGGAAAGAGTCAGAGCGACGCACGCTACAGACAATGCGGTTCGCGAAATCGTCGAACATTACAGTAGGATGGATGCTGATCCGTGGATCATGATTTTCGCAGATCACGGAATGATCGACGTCCAGAACACGATGGATGTCCCAGCCCTGCTATCAAAGAGCGGGTTCGATCGCAAAGAGTACTCGGTTTTCCTAGATTCGACTATGGCAAGATTTTGGGGCGATCATGGAATTCTTGGTAGAATAGCAGAGGTGTTGCAGAGCACCTGTCAGGGAAGGATTCTGGATGAAGATGACCGGAGGAGATTCCGATTGCCAGGTGATAGGTACGGACAGCTCATATACTTGGCAAATCCGGGCACTCTCATTTTTCCCAGCTACTATGCAACGCGTCGGCCAGAGAAAGCGACGCACGGATATGACCCCTCTGCACCGGGACAAGACACTCTCTTCATAGTCCGCCATCCCGACATTTCTGGCAGGCATACTGAGCGAGTCAACCTCGTCGACATTGCGCCAACGATTCTAGACATTTTCGGAGTTAAGAAGCCAGACCATTTTGAAGGTCGCTCCTTGGTGCGATAGAATGATTGATGATAACTACACCTTCAAAGAAGATCAAACAACACACGAGTTGATTTCTTCGCATATGCAAGTCATTTGTGAGGAAATTCTCAAGACCTTCGGGAAAGTTGACTCAATCATGCTCACAGGAGGATTTGGCCGAGGCGAAGGAACGATAAGACGACTGCCCGGCGGAAAGGTCGTGCCATTCAAAGACTACGATATCTATGTCGTTTCTGACAGTAAAGTCTCGGATCACGAGCGATCCGAGCTCCTACAACGAATCCACAAGAGACTTGACATCAGCTCTGACTGGTACTTCTCTGTTGCCCCCGGCGACTTCTTCATCGACATAGAAGCGGTGCCAATCGAGAAGCTAGGACGCTTGCCCCCAGACATCAGCGCTGTCGATGCAAAGCTAGCTAGCCGAGTCATCTATGGCAGGGATTTACGAGATGCAATTCCGCTAAGTTCAAAGGACACGGCTCTCGCAAGCGGTGCCATCGTTCTCCTGAACAAGCTGACTGGCCTGCTCGAAAACATGAGTCAAGGCTACTTCAGTCGACCCCCCACCGGAAAGCGTCGGCAGGCTCTTGCTTACGAGTGCGGAAAGACCTACATAGAAATGTGTACGGCCCTTCTGATCCTTGATCGGAGATACTTCCCCTACTATCGAGAGAGGGCGCGCATTTTCAATGATGTGTATGCTCAGAGATTCCCCGAGCTCAGAGATGAGATCCCTAACCTGCCGGAAAAAGTGAATTACTATACTGACGTGAAGCTGCAGTCCAGAATTGAAGAGGTCGATGACGACCCAGTTGACCTCTGGTTCTCAACACGACAGGATTTCGGTACAATGCTTCGGTACTACATGCAGAAGTTCCTTGGTGTCGATGCACGCGCGAGCTCGTGGTCGCGATTTGCTGATGAACTGTATAAAAAGATGGGATATGTATTCTTTCTAGAGTTCCTCGACTATAACCTGAGGCACTTCAGATGGTACAAACCCATGATGCTGCCATCAATCTCCTTCATCGGTCAGATATACGATAACATCATCTTTGTAAGCAAGCAATTTAGACTCAAGAAGGGAATATACCTTCACCCTATCCTCCACTGGAGATCTCCAATTATCAAGATATTCATAGCATCTTTGCTGATGCTGTACTCCATCGATCGCGACGGACGAATTGATGAATCACTTACGAGACGGGCGGAACACTATCTGAAGCAGGCTTATCGCTTTGACTATGGTCACTCGAATTCATGGGACAACCTTCGCAGCGCTTGCGTAGAAGCGCAGAAGGCTTACTACGCAAAAACACAAGTGATTGTGCTGTAGGACAGCCAGCATACGATGCTTAGAGTCGCCCTGATCTCTGAGGAGTACCCTCCCTTCACTTTTGGAGGGATAGGCGCTGTCTGCTATGACTTGGCCAACAGTCTCTCCAGAAAAGGAGTAGAGACAACCGTCTTCTGTGGTAAATCACAGAGAATAACAGTGGAACGACAGAGCGAGAAGCTGAGGGTGGTGCGTATGCCGTCCCTCGACCTACCCCCAAGCCACGTCTGGTTCCAACTTAGAAACTTGCGAGCATTCCAACGGCTGCTGAAAGGATACGACATCGTGCACATAGTAGATCCTCAGGCAGGCGGGGCAGCAGCACACATTGAGAGAGGAATAGGGAAGCCACTAATCACATCACTCCACGGCCTTCCTGAATCTGAAGCGCGTCTCTTTCTTGGGAGTCCGCTGGCTGACTGGACACCGGAGGATTTCACCTACAGTGTGCTCGAATACCCAGTTAATAATCTCATTATTGGTACGTGTCTCTCGAATTCAGATCACGCTGTTTTGTGCAGTCATGCTTTGCGGCGTGAAGCAGAGCGGATATATCGAACACGGTGTCCGCTTACCGTCATTCCTAACGGGATAGACTTCGACAAAATGAGCAGATTCAGAGGCATTGCGGGCCACTCGGCAGCAAGAATGGAGCCCTCGATCGTTTACTACGGCCGTCTTTACTGGAGAAAAGGCATCATGCATCTTATAGACGCCACGCTCCATCTCAAGGAAGATTTTCACACCGTGAAACTCGAGATATTCGGAAGAGGTCCGCTAGAAAGAACCATAAGGAGAAGAGTAGCGGAACTGAAGCTCGAGGACAGCATCATCGTGCGAGGCCACGTGGGTTACAATGAATTGATGAGGGCAGTTACCCTTTCAGACGTCGTTGCCCTGCCCAGCTTATACGAGGCTCAGTCTGTGGCAATGTTGGAGGCGATGGCACTGAGAAAAGCACTTGTGGCCTTTGACTTGCCGTTCTCTCGGGAGATCGTGGTCAATGGACAAAATGGACTGTTGGCCCGGGCTGGGGACACCGAAGATCTTGCAGGCAAGATTGGCAAGCTCCTGTCGGATGGGCAACTACGGTTCAGAATGGGCGACAACGCGTTCCAATATGTGGCGGATAACCATGACTGGAGCGCAATAGTAGAAAAGTACATCACACTGTATGGGTCCTGTTTGGACCGGAACGAGAGTGCCAGATAGAGAAGTCACACCACCTAGGGTTACGTGGTTTGCGTTCGAATGAAGATTCATTCACTATTGACGCACGGTGGGTTCCAAGTCTTGCCACAGCCCAATCGCAATGCTTCCACAAGTCGGTCGATGTCAGATCCTGCACTGGTCAAATTTGCCGGCATTGGACGCAATACGCTGGGACTAGTGTTCGTCACGCTTGGAACAGCCATCTCATTGACTGGAGAGTATTCACTGCAAGGAACTTGGATTCCGGTGGAGTCGGAATTCGGATATTGGAACTATCTACCATGGTACTTCTGGGTCGGAATGTGCATCCTGTTGGCTGGAGTATATGTCGCCCTGTCGAGCGATGATGCCAGTTGTCATATCATGGTGCTAGTCATGGTTGCTCTCGTTGTCTGGTGTGCTCCAACATTCACTACTCAACTGCCGACCCACGCTGATGCTTTTTGGCATATGAATGTTGTCGAATGGCTAGCAACTACTTATCGATTTGATCCCTCCTCAATTGAGCCATACACGAGACTGGCCTATCTCGAGTATCCAACATTCTTCGAACTTTTTGGCGTCCTAATGATCGTGGCACGCCCTGATCCGCTCTTGGTCTTGAAATCTTATCCAGTGGTTTCCGCGATCTTTCAAGTGAGTGGAACCTATGTTCTTATGAGAATTCTGACTCGCAGCAGTAGAGGCGCCTTCATCGTCACACTAGTTGCTGTCGCAGGAAACGTTGCCGTCGGAAGCAACCACTTCTCGCCAAGTGCGACGGCGCAGAGTTTATTCCCAATAGTCTTGTTCCTCACATTTCGAGCAGTTGAGCTGCGAGAAAGAGCAACAACCATAGCGACACTGGTGATCTGCAGTGCATTTGTACTCCTTCATCCCGTATTGTCTCTATTCTATCTGCTGCTGGCATGCGCCCTCATATTGTCTTACCATGCTAGAATTAGCCGGGTGGAGGTCAAGGGGAGTTGGCCCATTTTCGTTACTGTGGGTATCGCAATCGTATATCTCGTTTGGAATCTCTATCTCGTAACATGGGGTTTCACTGAGCTTTGGGGCGCTTCCATAAAGTTCCAGTCCATTCTAAAGAATTACGCCGAGTCGTATTTGACATCACAGATAGTAGCTCGGCAAACCGTATTGACGCCCCTCTCTGGTTGGACTCGGAGATTGTTGTTCCTCGGAACCACTGTTCCAGCACTCGCCATCTCTGCGACGCAGCTTCTCAGGAGAAAGCTCAGTAATCCGGATGCGTTACTGCTGATCACGGTTCTATGCTGGTTCGCTTCCTCTCTAGTCACTGAAGAGTCCGACAGAATCATGAATTGGATCGTACCGTTCGCCGTCTTGGTGCTGCTAGCAAGTTGGAAGATCGGAAGCCGGACCCCTACAAGGTTCCGGAGGCTGTTGAGGCGCGAATTGATCGGGCTTGTGCTCGTATCAATGATATTTCTGACCTTCGCGAGTTATTATGCGAACTACTCGGTGTTTTGCTTTACTCAGGCCGAATACACTGGCACCAGTCGCCTCATCAGTGATCTCCAGCCTGGCGACACACTGTACTACGACAACAATTCCCCATTCGGCATCTACTATGAGCTCAACTATTTTGACGGACCTACAAGGGTGTTCCCAACCTCATACCAGCTTGACCGAGCGACAGTAGTTTTCTTCACTCACGTTCTGTTTGTCACACAACGCATGGCAATCAGCCCAAGCGCAACTTACCTGGCTTATTATGGGCTTCCTGACGATCCACACTTTCAACGCATCTATGCGAATGGCGCATTTGTCATGTTCAAAGGCCATATGACCAAATCGTAGCAAAACCGAGACTATGAGCAGACAATTCGATGGGGGGTATCTTGGGCTCCTCCTCTGGCATGCTTCGCAAAACGTACCATTCTATGCCAAGACGCTCTCAGCTGTTTTCGAGAATGGCCAAATAGATCTCAATCGTTTCCAACGCATTCCAATACTTGCGAAAAAGGACATAAGGGTCTTTCGAGAGAACCTGACTTCGAGAGACATCAACAGCCGCAAATGGAAATGGATACGTCCGGCTCAACAGGTGAACCTGTAAGGTTCATTCAGGATAATGTGTTCGAACCAAGTACTACTACAAGAACATATTAGGAATCGATGAGCTCGCTGTCAAGAAAGTGTTGCTGTCGGGATGGGAGAGGGACATATGCCTTCATGGCGTTGGGCTAAGATCAGCGACCATAAACTGGTTCACGAACACAACTCAACAGTTGAATGACTCAGAGAGACATGGAGCGGTATGCCCGATGCTCACAGGCCAGATTTGATAAGAGGGTATGCGGGGTCGTCCGAGTTGTCGAAGTTCATCGCGACGAAAGGTCTCAGCGTTCGCTCACCGAAAATGGTGGTGAGCACCGCGGAGAAATTGAGTGGGGACTGCAGAGAGATGATAGAGCGTGTCTTTGGAACGAGGGTCTACGATTACTATGGGTCAGGGGAATTTGAGGGCATCGCGGGTGAGTGTAATCGTGGCCTGATGCATATTATGTTCAACAATTTGATCGAGACGCTTGATTGCCATGGCGTGTCCTCAGGCATCAGAAGTAGCGACGATGGTAACAACCCAGCTTCACAACTACCTAACATGCATGTGTTTTACTTCAAGGACTGGGTTAAGATGTATCAATTGATCCAAGAAGATATGAGGCGTGTGAGAATATTAGCCGTGGTTGAAAACCTGAATCAAAGCGAATTGCACGAGATAGATGAAAATACGGCTGATAATGGGACGAGACTGCAAAGTAATCTGGGAGTTCGTCGATGTATCCCAAAGGACCTCGGCGAAAAGCGCATCTATACAAGGTCTCTAGTCTCACGATAATTGGACACGGCCACGCCAGTTTCAAGATGGCAAGGGGTGTATGTTAAGATTGAGCAAGAATTTGTCCGTGGGCATCGTTGGATGTGGCGAGATCTCTGTGCGTCACGTTGAGGCTTGGAGAAGGGCTGGTGCAAGAGTGGTTGCTTTGTGCGACAGGAACGCTTCTCTCGCTGAATCCAAGGCGAAGCAGTGGAAAGTTCCTGCATTCTACGGAGACGTTATGGATATGATTGCAGGAGAATGCATCGTAGCGGCGTCAGTTTGCACGCCCATTCGCATCCGCTCAGAAGTTGTGCTTCCTCTGATGCAGGCAAAAACCCATGTTGTTGTCGAGAAACCATTCGCGCTGTCCAGCTCTGAAGCACAGAGCATGATTGAAGCTTCACGAAAGTACGGAGTGAAGCTCACTGTGATCCACAATTGGTTGTTCTCGTACGCAATGAGAAAAGCTTTGAGACTCATGAATCATGGGGAACTCGGTGAGGTCTTGAGCGCAGAGATGCACATTCTTGGCACTTCACGAAATCCTATGAATTCCGACCCAAATCATTGGGTCCATTCGTTGAGGGGCGGACGTTTTGCCGAGATGCTTTCTCATCCGATATACACACTCCAGGCGATTCTGGGAAAGATGGAACCTAAGCATGTGTTGGCTTCGAAGCTCAGCAAGTATTATTGGCTGCCAATAGATGAGTTGTGGATTCTCATGGAGGCTGCAAATGGCAGAAAAGGTTCGATTCACACTTCAATAAATGGAAGCAGATCAGAAGCGACGCTCAAAGTATGGGGAACCGAAGCGGATCTAATGGTGGATCTGCATGGCCAGATTCTCATCAAGTCACCCCCACTCGAGACAGAAGGATTGAGAGGAATAGCAAGGGACAAGATGACGTTCTTGGCGGGTTTCGTCGGATCCAATCTGTCCCTGGCCTCTGCCATGGCAACTGGACGATACGAAACAACGCATACTGCGCTCATAAGGGACTTCGTGAGATGTTTGAGTGAGAATAGGAATCCTGCGGTTACACCTGAGGAGGCGTTGGCTGTTGTGGAGACGCACGAAGACTTGTGTTCTCGGATCGCTTCCATCATTGGCAAGAGATGAGCAGATAGTTCTCTAGGTATCCGTCTCATGCAGCCCAGCAGCATGGCAGCAACACAAGATGTAACTGTAAGGTCATGGCCCTTAAGTAAGCTAGTTTCTCTCGGCTCTGGTGTTGGTAATTGAAGCGGAAGCACAAGATAGATGTTTCATCGTCGCGTTGGAACGCTCGGGCCCTTGGATGCGAGAACGCTTCCAGACTAGTTATTGGACTACAGGTTGCTACTCATGGTACATCCAGAGGATCGATGCCTCTCTCATCGCGCTAATCTGTCCAGGGCCAGGCATATCCTGCTGATTATGGACCTCCCAAAGTAGGAACTTGGCTCCTGGATTCATCTGCAGGCCGTCCTGAGCCACCACGATATTTCTGTACCAATTCATGATTTCACTGTATGTTTGCCCCTCTGATTGACCGCTATGAAATGACGGATTCAGTATCGGATAGTTGACCCAGAATTCTCGTAGCTGAAATGTGCGAGGTTTCCAGCTTCCATCGTCCTGCAACCATGCACGAACAATGATTCCCTGATTCGATAGGTACACCGGGTCAACATCAGTAGGCGGTCCAGCACCTGTAGCTGCACCGTCCCCGTGATAATACATAATACTCATGTCATTGTTGCCGAGTTGTGCTTTCTTGGCGATAAGCCAGTTCTCAATGTCCCTGCTGTTCTGTTCTGTTACAGCGGAGTTAAAATCGAAATAGATGCCTATGATCCTGCCCTTGAAGCGATCCACATATGACTGGACATTTTGGGCGATTCCCTTGGATTCATTGAGGGTTTCTATTTGGATCGCGGCCCAAACTACGAACCCGTTTTGGCGGAAGTAGTTGACATAGCTGTCTATTTGTGTCATCTTCCAATTCCAGTTTGCATTGAGCCAGTTATCGGCAGCAAAGTAGATCATGATTTGTGTTGCGCGGATCTGTCTCGCCAAAGAAAGGACGGCTGTCTCGTTTGAACCGCACAACCATTCGCTGGTCACGAGAGCGACGCCCTTTGCTATGGTCGGGTTGAGTGGTTGTGCCATTACGGTGTCGATGGCGGGACCGGTTGCCGCAACCAAGAATAGAAAAGCAATTGCTAGAACTCGGACGGAGGCGATGAAACGTATTCTGTTCGAGTCTACGACCCTGATCTTTCTCATGCCGATCGAGTGCAGCTGGTGGAGCTTTCCCGATGATCGTGCTGTTACCGAGGAATCAGAGAAAGGGTACAGAATTCATATATAGTCGGGTCAAAGACACCCTTCAAAGAATCCATCTGAGAATATGTCCCATCCTCTGCCATGCATGAGACGCCTCTCCTGACTTCGACATTATAGACGGCCAAGAGGCGGCAATACGTCGCAAAGACAAGTTCTTGACACAGCCAAGGGTCTTCAGTCTGATCTGAGACTCCTTGAGTCCGGGGCATCCATTTTCGGGTACTATTCAATTAGACGAGTCATCCTAGGGCCTAACCTTCAAGGGTAACGCAGGCGAGAATCTCGCAATTGATGACGTTTGCTCCCATAAGAGTGATGACGAGTATTGGCCAAAGCTGATGCGGCAGGCACGACGCGGAGTGTTGCGATGGCCACAGACCGTGTTGCGGCAAATGCGACGGGGTTTGATGCGTCTTGGTGCTCGTTATTGCGCGTCTCCAGCCGCGCTGCCAAGTTCTGTGAGAACGTCATTATGCTGGTGTGACCCAATTCAGGCTCACTTCACTCATAGCATTGGTCTGTGCGGAGCCTGGCATATCCCGTTGGTTCATGACCTCCCACAGGAGAGTCGTGGCCCCAGTATTATTCTTCAGGCCGTACCGTGCTATAACGATATTCCTGTACCAGTTCATGATTTCATCGTATGTCTGGCCGCTTCCACTTGAACTGGCGGACGGGGCCAAGATCACGTAGTTGATCCAGAATTGCTTGAGGTGGAATGTGGCTGGCTTCCAGCTTCCGTCATCCTGCAACCAGGCCCGAAGGATTATTCCCTCATCGGTTAGGTAGGTGGGGTTTACGTAGACCGGTTCATCTGTTAGTGACGCGCCATCTCCGTGGTAGTACATGGTGCTCATTCCATTGCGCGCAAGCTGATTTCTTTTTGTTACGAGCCAATTCTCTATGTCTCTGGCTGTGTACCCGGCGACTTGCTTCACTTCTTCGTTGATATCGAAATCGATACCGACAATCTTACCCCTGTACCGATCGACGTAGGATTGGATATTGTGAGCGATGCCCTTCGACTCATCAAGCGTATGGATGCCAATGTATAGCCATACAGCTAGTCCTTCATCGCGAAAATAGCTGATGTGATCGTCGATTTGCCGCATCTTCCAATCCCAATTTGCGTCGAGCCATGTGTCCGCACCAACATAGATCTGGATGTCTGTGGCTCTCACCTGTCGAGTCAAGCTAAGCAGAGCTGGCCTGTTCGATTGACATAACCACTCGCTTGTCACGAAGGCGACTCTTTTCAATCGGGTCGGATTGAGCGTCTGTACAGCGATGTAGGCGCTTCCCACGAGCAAGATGAGGAGGGCAATTCCGAGAAGAAGCACTGGTTTAGCGAAATGCTTTCTGTCCGAGTCGTGTCGACTGATGATACCGGGCACCACATGGAATTACTGTCAGAACATGCCTTTTAAACCCGCGTTAGAGCGTGCGGCACTAGATGCCCCATATTCTACTCGTTCACAGCTTCTCATTGAACGCTGACCGTCCACCTGCCACTCGGACCAGCTCTCACATGGGTTTGGGGCTTCTAGTCGCAATGCTCTCCAATGCAGCTTCGACGATCTACGGAATCCATGAGACTTCGGGCAAGTTCGATGCTCGACGTGATTTGAGAGATAGTGGAAGGGTTCTCGTGTGACGATACTGAACCGCAGCGAGAATCGGGAGTCCGGGTATCGATCCTTCAAGAGCATAGGTGACGACGTTCTGTCTTGTCTTAGCCTACAGAAATGTCATCCGAAGCTTCTGAAAAGAAGATCCGATAATGAGAATATCCCCAAGAAGACCGCTTTGACGATCTGATCTGCATATCATGCCAGCCTTTCCGAGACGAGTTCATCCAGAGATTCGATGGAAAATGTGATCCCACGCTTTGAGTCTGTGGAACGTTATGAGAGTCGGTGATTTGACGAGTCTACGGGGAAAAGAACACGGAATGAACCCCATTTTCTCTCCTCTAGGCGACTAACCGACAAGTCACCAGTGTACCCTGCTTGGTGTCCTAGTGCCTCACTCCAGAGGTTTTCTCCAGAACTTCTAGAAATACGATCCTTGAAATTGAATAACTCAAAAAGGGAGAACCTTGTTGGATCTGGTTCGCAATCATGGCGGCATCCGAGATAATGTAGAAAGGAGACCGGTCGTCCTGCTCTGAGCTCTGAAATCAAAAGGGGGTTTCCAGTATCAGCAACTTTCGAATTGGCTTCGTCGCAATGACTGGCTTCGATACAATCGGATCCGGTTTTGGGCCTCGGATTGTTTCAGCTGAGATGGCGAAATGGCTATGCCTCAGGGGACATGAAGTCAAAGTCCTAACGTACACTAAGAAGCCTCTAGACCTCGAATCGCTACAAGTCTCTAAAGGCATTTCACTGTTCGTGAT
>Ga0116138_1001807_pt1 | contig 11500 bp, 9 predicted proteins | sample June2015DPH_20_1_2_FD_88971 | JGI IMG/M metagenome (GOLD analysis project Ga0116138, IMG submission 88971) | Peatland microbial communities from SPRUCE experiment site at the Marcell Experimental Forest, Minnesota, USA - June2015DPH_20_150 | ecosystem: Environmental > Terrestrial > Soil >... | reverse complement strand
CGTAACACCGAGAGGCGGATACCTCAAAACGGCCACTATCTTGTTCGCTATTTCATCAACGTCCCAGAAATCAACTTTCAACGCGTGCGTGATGACTTCTGAGACGCCGCTTTGCTTGCTGATAATAATGGGGACATCGTTGTCTAACGCCTCCAACGGCGCGATGCCGAACGGCTCCGACACCGAGGGCATAACATAGAGGTCCGCCATCTTGAAGATTTTATTGACGTCCTCGCCGCGGAGAAAGCCCGTGAACAGGACCTTGCTTCCGATGCCAAGTTCGGCGGCCATTTCAACCGCGCGATGCATAAGGTCGCCGGAGCCGGCCATTACGAACCTCACGTTGTCGAGTTTTTCGAGGACCTTTTTGGCGGCCCTGAGGAAGTAATCCGGGCCTTTCTGCATTGTGATTCGTCCGAGGAACAGGACGATTTTTTCGTCTTTCTTGATGGTGGTATTTCCGACGAGCAGGTTGGAGTTGCCGTTTCTTTCGACGCCGTTATAAACGACCTCGACCTTGTCGCCGCTGACTCCGTACCGGCTGATGACGATGCTGCGGGTCAGGTAACTTACAGCTATGACCCTGTCGGCGGCGTGCATACCCATCCGTTCGATGTCATAAATCATCTGGTTGACGTGCTCGCCGCTGCGGTCAAATTCCGTCGAGTGGACGTGGACAACTAACGGCTTGCCTGTCGCCCTTGCCACCGCCGCCCCCGCCGGATAAGTCATCCAGTCATGAGCGTGGATAACGTCAAATTGCTCACTGGCCGCCAGTCGAACAGCAAGGTCCGCGTAGCGTTGCACCTCAGTGTACATATCTCCGCTATAATCAAGCGTCCCCACAAACTTGCCTGTCCTGCCATGCGAGGCCTGCATCCGCGAGATAGATTCCTCTATTTTTTTCTGGTAGTTGTCGGCGGTCAAATACGGCTGCAACGGGGAGGTTATCGTCCGGAAAACCACATTTTTCAACTGTTGAACCTTCATGGGCGTATGAATCGACTGCTGCATCGCGGGACTTACGAGTTTTACATGCGTGGCGTATTTACTCTGAACCACGGTAGGCAAAACGAACGTAATTTGCACGCCCATCTGGTCGAGCGCCTTGGTCAGTCCATAGCACGCCGTCCCCAGCCCTCCACTGATAAACGGCGGAAACTCCCAACCAAGCATAAAAACTTTCATTATGTTCCTCGTTGCTTAACAGTCGTAACCATCTAACAATCAATGAGTTACAATCAGCCGACCTGTCAACATCGGAAATGTAAACTCAAAGCGGTAAAACAAGACCACCCATTGTTTTACAAGTTCGCTATCGACAGGAAGTTAGACCATCTTTATCGCATTCCTCACCAAAAATAACACATCCAAATATCACTTGCCTGATATAATAATCGGGATTTTCACGCCTGGCAGTTGAACAATTCTTGGTTAATGTGGCAATTCGAGCAGAATAACGTGGTATTTTACCGGTCCACTTATGGATGGATATGCTCTATAGACGTTGAGTAAATTTTTTCAACAATTTGCGGTATTTCCTGATATGAAGCCCGCTTTGGTGCGTTAACGACTGATAACTTGGCGCACAACGATAGTATCGCAACGGCGAACCGGGCGATTTGAAAACTGAGAGGACAGAAAAAAGGCCGATTCGTCCGGAGACGAACCGGCCTGATTCACCTCATACCCTTCTTTACGTAACCTGATGAAAACAAAGGGCTTACGTGACGGACCGGTTATAGGTCCTGCGGCTTAAGAGTGCTGCGGCGGTTTGCCTTTGTCCTTTCAGCAGCTTTGTCGAGCATGCAATAGACCTTATCGCTGATGGCGCCGATTGCCTCGGACGAGGTCATCATTTTCTTGCTCTTTATGTAAGCTCTTACTTTACTAGCCACAATTAAAACTTCCTTTTGCTTTGCCATGTTCCAAAAACCTCCATAAATTAAGAACCCAAAATCCAAATTAGCCGACCCACACCATTAAGTCAGCAAACGAATTAAACGTCTTATATGGGGGAAAGGCGGGCCGTTTGCAACAAAAAAATGCGTATAAATGCAAATTTTTAATATGGTGTAAAAGGGGTTATTTTGAACAATCGGCTTAAGTTTTTGATAATTAGAGTCGAGAGTTTTGACGAATAACTTAATGATGAGATTTTAGTAGGTGATATTTTCGGACACAGAGGGTCTTGTAGTAGGGAGATGTAAAATGAATAAGCGGATTCGCAAGACACACAAATCGCATTCGACAAATGTCGGCGACAATGCTCCGGCACGAGCTTCGACTGAGCTGGGCCGAAAGTCCTCCGCCGTGACGAGAGGTCGAGGCCGGGGGATGCAGGAGCTTGTAATGGTCGCAACGGCCAGCACAATGGACGAGGCAAAGGAGAATGAGACGCTGCTGAAGAACAATGAGATTCCGGCGATGGTCAAGCAGAGACCGAATGAGTTCGGCGAGGGTACACATTACGCGGTGCTGGTTCCGGAGGATATGGCCGACGAAGCCCACGTGATAATCGAATCGCAGGACGCGTATGACGATTTTTACGACCTCGGACTGAATGATGAGAGCGAGGACGATTTAGAGGGCGAGATTTTCGAGGATTAATTTTTAACCACAGATTACACAGATTACACGGAAATAAATTAAAACTGGACCCCGGCTAAAAACGTGCCGGGGCAGGAAGGATACAATGGAAACGAATGAACAATCCAATGAGCAACAGCCCGTGGAAAGCAAAGTGGAAGAGGAACGCAGAGCCAGAGATGACCGCAGAGCTGGCGTGGTGGACAGGCGTCTGGGACTTGACCGGCGTCGTGGGCCGGGTAAGCGCAGGAGCGATGACCGCAGGAGCGCTGAAGAAGGACAGATGTCCGATGAGCAGTTTGAGTTCCTGATGGCAATCAATGAATACAAAAAGGCCAACGCCCGCCCCTTCCCCACCTGGACAGAGGTGCTGGAGGTAATCAAGGCCCTGGGCTACAGGAAAACTGCTGAGCCGAGCGCGCTGGCGGAACACAATAGGAACGGAGGACCCGACTTCGCCCAAGGGGCTACGCCGGGCAGGCAGAATACTGAGGACTGAAAAACAGCGTGTAGCGGATAGTTATTGAAAGCCCTGTCCCAAGATGGGGCTTTTTTGTTTTGCCACCCCGCTTCGCCCTGCGGGCTACGCAGGGCAGACAGAGAATTCTTTTTTTGCCACAGATTACACGGATTAACACGGATTTTCCCTTCCTTAAAATAATTAGCCCTGCCATCTCCGCCCGCCTGCCCTCGAATATTTTTGTCGGGGGTGGCGAGTGGCAGGGTTACTTTTGTCATTCCCGCGAAAGCGGGAATCCAACTGTAGGGCAGGGTTTACCCGCCGAAGTTTGCCCGCTTCCGACTTCGCTAAAGCTACGCCGGACGAGTCGCAGGGCGAAAAATGGCTGACACCTTTTCTTTCGATAAATGGCTTAAAAGACAAAGTTTTGCTCTGTTTTCCCTTTGTATGTCCGGCTGTAAAGCCTATAATTAAAATCGCCTTTGCTGGGGGGCAAAAGGCAACTTGGAGAAGGGTATGAGAGAGGTAGCATATCTATCAGGAGCAATCCGCTTACATAAACATTCGTGCGCACAAGGTGCGCCATAACCATTACTAAATTCTTTTAGAAGGAGAAGGAAAATGAAAACGAATAATAACCAACTTCGCACGGCGTTGTTCGCCGTGACCATGCTGGTCTTGTTGGCCAGCGGCCTCGCACACGCCGATAACATTTATGTGTCGTGTTACGGCAACGTTTCGTCAAATGGGACGATTGAGAAATTCAATTCGAGCGGAAACATGTCCGTCTTCGCATCGGGTTTGATCCACCCTAATGGTCTTGCGTTTGACAGCAGCGGAAATCTCTATGCGAGCACTAACAATAACAATACGATTATGAAATTCGATTCAAGCGGAAATAGGTCCACCTTTGCATCGGGATTGAGCACCACTAATGGGCTTGCGTTTGACAGCAGCGGGAATCTTTACGCAGCCAGTTTTGCCATGAACACGATTATGAAATTCGATTCGAGCGGAAACTGGTCCACCTTCGCATCGGGTTTGAGCTCACCCCAAGGTCTTGCGTTTGACAGCAGCGGCTATCTCTACGCGGCCAATTATACCAGCGGGACGATTACTAAATTCAATTCGAGCGGAAACGGTTCGTTCTTCGCATCGGGTGGGTACAGCATTGTAGGTCTTGCGTTTGACACCAGCGACAATCTCTACGTAGCCAATTATTATGGCGGTACGATTACCAAATTCAATTCGAGCGGAAACGGGTCCACCTTCGCATCGGGTTTGAACTACCCTCACGGTCTTGCGTTTGACAGCAGCGGCTATCTCTACGTGGCTAATATAGGCGGCGGAACAATCGAGAAATTCGATTCGAGTGGAAACGGGTCAATCTTCGCATCGGGTTTGAGCCAGCCAGCATTTATCGCGACGCAGGTTCCTGAACCCGCCACGCTTTTGCTTCTCGGCCTGGGTGCGGCGATAGCGGCCAGAAGGCGGTAAAATACCTCGTTTTTTCTCTTGACAGCCACCGGCACAAGGGTATAATCAAAATCGCCTTTGGCTGGGGGCAAAAGGCAAAGAGGGCTTGGTTGTGTAGCCGAGCGTTTAATATGGGAAATCACATATAAAAGAAGAACTTGGAGGAGAGCAAAGATGAAAACCAGAACAACATTTATCCTGTTTCTTACAGCCATACTAACCCTTGCGGCGGGTAGTGCTTTTGGCTTATATAGCGGCGGCAGCGGTACACCGGGTGACCCATACAAAATCGCCACAAAAACAGATTTGCTGACTTTGGCTATCACTTCAGGGGATTACAGTAAATGCTTTATTCTGACGGCGGATATTAATATGGGAGGAGGGACCTTTACGACGGCAATCATTGCCGCGGATACCAATCCGAACAGCGGTTTTCAGGGAATAGTCTTTTCAGGTACATTTGATGGTAACGACCATAAGATTACTAATTTCACCATAAACGGCATAAACGGCGCAAGTTTCGTCGGCTTATTTGGCTATATTGTCTCTGGCGGCAATATTAAAAATCTCGGTCTTGAGAACTGTTCGGTCAGTGGTTCTTCTGGTTCTTATTATGTCGGCGGTCTGGTGGGATACAACAGCGGCGGAATCAGTGATTGTTATTCGACGGGTGCGGTCAGCGGTTCTTCTGGTTCTTCTGATGTCGGCGGTCTGGTGGGATTCAACACCGGCGGAATTAGTGATTGTTATTCGACGGGTGCGGTCAGCGGTTCTGGTTCTTCTAATGTCGGCGGTCTGGTGGGATACACCTTCAGCAGCAGCAGTATCAGCAATTGCTATTCGACGGGTTCGGTCAGCGGTTCTTCTAATGTCTATGTCGGCGGTCTGGTGGGATTCAACTTCAGTAGCGGCAATATCAGCAATTGCTATTCGACGGGTGCTGTCAGCGGTTCTTCTAATGTCGGCGGTCTGGTGGGATACAACTTCGGCAGCGGCAGTACTGTTAGCAGTTTCTGGGATATCAATACTTCCGGTCAGACGGCCAGCGCAGGCGGGACAGGCAAGACTACCACTCAAATGAAAACATTTTTGACATTTACCTCGGCGGGATGGGACTTTAATTCTGTCTGGGTCTTGCCGCTGGGACAGTACCCAATGTTATTTCTACGCCAAGCGGGCGACCTGAACTATGACGGCCGGGTAGATTTTGCTGATTTCGCGATTTTCGCCGACAACTGGCTCGCAGGCGAGTAACTACTAAATACTATCGACTCTTGTTCAAAACAGCGAGAGTGGTTATTGATGTTCTGATTCCGCCCGCCCTCGGCGAGTGGCAGGGTTTCCCTTCCGTTCTTGCAATCCGTTGAACGCTGCTTCTTTCTTGACTCTTTCTCTCCAACATACTAAATTGATGTTTAAGGGATTAGATAGTACTGGGCTTTAATAAAAAAAACGAAAGGGCTATATCATGGCCAAAACAAATCGCCTCACGAATAACTCAGACGAAACCGATATATCTCTCCTTGTCTCGGGCGATTCAATCTTCACAATTCCATATTTCCAACGGGCATATAAGTGGAAACCGGGGCGGCTTAAACAACTAAACGAGGATATTCTTAATGTAATCGACGAGTCCGGCCTACATTTCCTGGGTGCCATAATCGTGCATGGTCGTCGGTCTAATCCAGCCGATCCAAATCTCTACGATGTAATTGATGGACAACAGCGCATCACAACTCTATTTCTCTACCTTGCTGCTATCGTAAAAACTTTATGTGACCTCAAAGAGATAAATGAAGCTAAACAACTTTTCCTCAAATATCTAGTGATTGGACGCGATACCGGACAGATTTCTAATCTCAAACTACATTCCTGTAAAGAAGACCGCGCTCAACTTAACCGAGTGTTTGAAGATATTCTCTCTAATGAGGCATTCTTGAATTCATTAGAGGCCTTCAAAATCAAATACATGCCTGCAACTGGTGCCAAGCGAGGAACCCTCTGGAACAACTATCGTGCAGCAGCTCGTTTCATGAAAGACCAAGTTGAACAAGGTGGAATCGACCGTATTCGGGAAGTATATACCGCAATTCTGTCATTCATGAGTGTTGTCCAGATTGATGTGAATGATCCCACTAATGGTCCTAAGATATTTGACAGTCTCAATTCGCGACAGGAACCAATGACAGTTGGCGATCTTGTTCGAAATGAGATTTTCTCGCGAATTGCAAAAGAGGAACCACCGACTATCGAACGAATCGACGAACAATATTGGCAGCCTTTTTATAAGCATTTCCAACAGGGGAGTAAAAATCTTTTTGACTTGTACTTCTTTCCTTATGGCCTAATCCACAATCCTAACCTGAAAAAGTCTGAAGTCTACAATGCTCTCCGCGCAAAATGGAAAGATATTGATGACCCTGAAAAGATAATCTGCGAACTGCGCGAGTATCAGAATGCCTTTATAGATATTTCTTGTGGAACAAACTTTCAAGAGCATACGAAGAATATTTGCCGATTATTTCGCAATTTTCACGAATTGGGCGCACCCAATTCGGTATATCCATTCCTAATGAATTTGTCCAATGCTGCACGAGATAATGTCCTTTCGGAAAACGAAGCCACTCAAGTTCTTGAAGTAGTTGAATCCTTTCTTGTTAGGAGGGCGGTGTGTGGGCATGAACCAACTGGATTGCACGCCGTCTTCAAAAGGCTTTGGGTAGATTGCGGAAATAAACCAACCCGAGATTCTGTGATCAAGCAAATCAGTAAGCACAAAACCGTCCCCTGGCCTACGGCAAATGACTTCAAGAAGGCAATTAAGTCTCGCCCTCTTTATGGTGCTGGTATCACTTCGTATTTGATCCTCGAATATGATCGCTCTCTGAAAGGAGACCAACCAAATAATATCCCCTGGATAGAACATGTCTTACCTGATTCACCTACTAAGGACTGGTTAGAGATATTCACCAAAGAACAACATGAAATGCTGAAAGATCTTCTTGCTAATTTAATCCCCTTGTCCGAGGGGATGAACAGATCGGTTTCTAATAAACTGTACAAAGATAAACGCGACAAGTATATAAAAGATTCTATGTTTAAGAGTTCTAGGGAGTTCGCCCAGAATTTCAAGGAATGGACGCCAGAATTGCTCGAGAAAAGAGCGGAAGAATTGTCTAAGTGGGCGGCAGCAAGATGGATTTATTAGTCTCCACGCTGTCGCTTCGCGACAAAATTAACTCCGGCCAAGTTTTAACTTCACCCTTCTAACTTCTATCTTTCGCCTTCTGTATCCTGTCTTCTGTCTCCGGTCTCCTCAACTATCCGCTACCCGCTGTACGCTGAACGCTGCGTTATGTTAATTTAGGTAATTCGACCAAACGCTCATGCGCGAGAGCCCTAAAAAAATCCGGCAATTTTTGAAAAAATTTTTATTCCTTACGGCAAAAGAACTTACGGATTTTGGGCAGAAGAACGATGTTTTGTAAGTGCTGAAAATACCCAAAAATTCACCTTATATATAGAGGGACCATTTTCCTCAGGATGGCAGGCACAAGTGATATTAAAAATCAAAAAGCAAAAGGCAAAAAGACAACGCAAAACTCAAAAATGCCTGTGCTGTTCGGCTGGTGAATCTGCCATACGAAACGTTTCCGCATTTTTACTTTTTTATATTTGATTTTTGATTTAAGAAAGGGGAGGAGTATGTCTGCCCAACTAACAATAAAGATACCCGTCTGGCTCGATTTTCTTTTCACCTGCCCCCTGCTCGCCTTTCGCCTGCTCCGTTATGGCTACACCTTCCGCCGGATTTACCTCGGCGATGGTGAATTCACTATTTTAGACCCGAAGGATTATTACCTGTATAGCCGTTTCAAATGGAGCGTCGCTGGTCACGACGGAAAATTCTACGCCGTCAGGGGCATAAAAACCGGGCGTAAGAAAATGAAATTAGAGCGTCTGCACAGAATAATTATAAATGCCCCGGACGACCTTTTTGTTGACCATAAAAACGGCAATTCTCTCGACAATCGAAGAGATAACCTCCGTTTGGCAACAAGTTCTCAAAATCATTGTAATAAAATAATCGATAAGTCAAAATCCTCATCACAATACAGGGGAGTTATTTTTAGAAAGAAATCTGGTCGTTATATTGCACAAATCACATATAAGGAGACAAATCATTATTTGGGCTCATTCGATAACGAAATCGACGCCGCAAAAGCATACGATGCTGCTGCCAGAAAGCACCACGGTGATTTTGCAAGGTTAAACTTTCCACAAGATTTAGCTGGAGCTTGTCCGCCGAAGCTTTAGCGAAGGCGGAATGATGCGGCGAAAAAACATCACGGTGAATTCGCAAGGTTAAATTTTCCGGAGGAAAATCAACTGTCCGCTATACGCTGAACGCTGTTCGCTGTATATTAAGTAAAAGCTTGCCTTGGGGGGAGAATTCGCGTAAAATCCAGGGCAGGTTTGATACACACTACAACTTTATAAGAAAGGAGTTATAGATGTCTGAGTATTCGATGAACCCTGAAGGGGAAAAATTTCAACTGCCGAGCCAGGAGGACTACGCAAAAGAACTCAAGAGAGTGGAATCACTGGCGGAGGCCGCCCGCAAGGAAGGCAAAGAAATAGTTGTGGTAATGGGCGTGGGGTTCGTCGGGGCGGTGATGGCGGCCATCATAGCAGATACGGTTGATAAGAAGACGGGCAAATCCAGCAAATTCGTAATCGGCTGCCAAAGGCCGAGCACGCGGAGTTACTGGAAGATCCCGATGCTCAACGAGGGCCGCTCGCCCGTGAAGGCGGAGGACCCGGAAGTTGACCCGATGATAAAGCGGTGCGTGCTGGAAAAGAAGACGCTCATCGCGACGTATAACAGCGACTGCCTGAAACTGGCGGATTGCGTGGTAGTAGACGTGCAGTGCGATTATACCAAACAGCATTTGGGCAATATGCGAACGGGCAAGGTTGAGATGGGGGCACTGGAAGCGACGATGAAGACAATCGCTGACAAAGTACCCGCGAATTGCCTGACGCTGATTGAGACGACGGTTGCGCCGGGGACGACGGAGTTTATCGCCTGGCCGATTATGAAAAAGGCGTTCGCTGCCCGCGGGATAAAAACGGAGCCATTACTGGCGCACAGTTTCGAGCGTGTGATGCCGGGGAGGCATTATGTTTCGTCAATTCGCGACTTCTGGCGGGTATGTTCGGGATGCAATGAAGAGGCCAGGTCGCGGGTTGAGAAATTCCTGCACGAGGTTTTGAATACGAAGGATTTCCCGCTTACAGTTATGGACAGGCCCATCGAATCCGAAACAACCAAGATAGTGGAGAATTCGTTCAGGGCGACGACGCTTGCGTTCCTCGATGAATGGAGTATGTTCGCGGAGAAAAACGGCGTTGACCTGATTAAGGTCATCAAGGCGATAAAGATGAGGCCCACGCACAATAATATGATATTCCCCGGTCCCGGCATCGGCGGGTACTGCCTGCCAAAAGACGGCGGGCTGGGCTACTGGGCGTATAAGCATATCCTCGGGGTTGGGGGTGATATATTCAAGATGACAACCACGGCTATTGACGTAAACGATACGCGCGGCCTGCACGTTGCGGAGCTGACTCGTGATGCGCTTCGTAATATGGGCAAAATGGTAGCCGGTGCGAAAGTGCTGCTGTGCGGGGCGAGCTACCGTCAGGACGTCGGCGACACTCGCTACAGCGGCTCGGAGATAGTGGTGCGAAAACTTACGGAGATGGGGGCGGAGATGCAGGTTCACGACCCGTATGTCGAGCACTGGTATGAACTCGAGCAGCAGGACGTTTATCCTGCGCCGGGACATTCGTGGGCAAGATTTTTCCATAACCAGGATGAGCTTATAAAAATCCGTGTGCAGCGCGAACTGCCCGCGGCGATTAAAGATGTGGCGGCGCTGATACTTGCCGTTCCGCATAAGCAGTATCTGGACCTTGACCCGAAAAAGATTGTCGAGTGGGCAGGCGGGCCGATTGCGGTAATCGACTGCTTCGGCATACTGGAAGACGAGAAAATACGGACGTATTTCGGGCTTGGCTGCGAGGTTAAAGGGCTGGGCAGAGGCCATATACAGCGGATAAAAGAGAACGTCCACAAGTCGAGTTCACGATAATAATAAATAGAGTAGTGTTATTGTGACTTTGGAACACCGCCAAAAACACATAGTGATACTAATATGCATCGGCATCATCGCAGCCACGCTTGTTGCATACGAGCCGATACGGCACAACGGCTTTGTTACATACGACGACGGCCATTATATTTATGATAACCCGCTGATAACAGCCGGAATAAGCTGGCAATCATTAGGGCAGGCATTTACAAAGCCGCATTTTTTTATGTGGCATCCCCTGACTACGCTTAGTCATATGCTGGATTATCAGCTTTTTGGACTTAACCCATCAGGTCATCATCTTGTCAGCGTTCTGCTTCATATTGCCAACGCCCTGCTGCTATTCCTGATTCTCAGGAATATCACGGGAACAACCTGGGCAAGCGCGTTCGTCGCGGCAGTATTTGCTTTACATCCGATACAGGTCGAATCAGTTGCGTGGGCAGCGGAGAGAAAGACGGTGTTAAGCGGACTGTTCTGGCTGCTGACGATGGCCACGTACATTCACTATGCGAGAAAACCAGGATTCGGCCGATATATGCTGCTGCTGTTTGTATTCGGCCTTTGTATTATGACCAAGCCGGTGGTTGTTACGCTGCCGCTGGCGCTGCTGTTGCTTGATTACTGGCCTTTAGACAGGGTCCGGTGGGGACAGCTCAATAACACGGCACGTGGAGGACCAAATAAAAAATCCGCAGGATGGCTGATAGCGGAGAAAATACCGCTGATAGCGATATCCGTATTGCTGAGCGTAATGACCTACGTTGCGCAACAACAAGGCGGAATCGTTCCGACGCTGAAGAATATGCCGTTGAAT
>Ga0116138_1001806_pt1 | contig 11500 bp, 14 predicted proteins | sample June2015DPH_20_1_2_FD_88971 | JGI IMG/M metagenome (GOLD analysis project Ga0116138, IMG submission 88971) | Peatland microbial communities from SPRUCE experiment site at the Marcell Experimental Forest, Minnesota, USA - June2015DPH_20_150 | ecosystem: Environmental > Terrestrial > Soil >... | reverse complement strand
GTGCATAAGCTTCACGAAAGATTGGAGGAACAAAACCTCATATTCTACGAATAAGAACTTCATCCTATCGCCTTCGTTCGCACATTCCTCATCGTGGCAAAGTAGAACGCGTGCGAATTTGATTTCTATAGGTCTCGACTTTATGATTCTAGACATGTTGTTTATAAGCGGCGATGTGAACGGTGAACGAAGCGTGTAAGAAGTGATTTTTGCACAGCAACCATGAAGGAGTTGAGAGAGTTGACGTATGAGAGAAAAGAGATGCACAAGGCAGTTTGCGCTGAATGTAAAAAGGAATGTGAAGTACCATTCAAGCCCGATGGCAGCAGACCTGTATACTGCCGAGAGTGTTACTCGAAGAGAGCACCCCCAAGTAGAAGTCGATTTTAGATCAAGCCAACAGCTCTAATCTGGGATTGGTTTTCTCCTAGTTTCCATATTCTTTTTTCAAATCACTTGAGGGGATATTGTTCTTTCATACCTCGCTGCATATAAGCTCTAGATCTGTAAACACTGTATCTACAACTTGTTCGAAATCAAGGCAATTGTCTAATTTCAAAATTCTAATCAAATAAAAATCTTGGAAACCCTGCTTCTTCTCCTGGCTTAGAAAATTGGAATTTAAAAACTAAATGCGTTACCCGAGTTGGTGATAGTGTGAATGAGTGCTGAGGTTGAATAGTGATATTGTAACAGAGAGGCTTGAGAGAACTAGGAGGTTGAAAAGAGGTTGGCCTAGCGTGCTTTGGGCCGCCTTTAAATATTGAAACGTCCCTAAGAAGCTATAGGGAATGCTTTTGAAGGATGTTGAACTGAAACTCATTTCTGAACTCCTTAAGAATAGCCGCAGGAGCGATAGAGAATTAGCCAAGGTAATTGGGGTTTCCCAGCCTACGGTTAGTAGGCTTATTCAGAGGCTTGAGAAGCAAGGCTTGATCAGGGAATACACGATGATACCCGATTATGTAAGACTCGGTTTTCAAATAGTGTCGATAACCTTTGCTAAACTGAGTGAACCAGCATCAAAAGAGATTTTCGAGGATATACTGAGGCATTCTCGCGAATTGGAAGAGAAGAATCCGTCCCCAACGATTATTGCCATGAATGGAATGGGCTGCGGTGCTGACAACGTGGCTATTGCTCTTCACAAGGACTATTCTGAATATGTACGGTTTAAAGAATACATCAAAACATTTCCACATTTGAAAGTTGATGATATCAAGAGCTTCATAATCGACTTGAATGATAAGAGTCACTGGCGCTATCTGACCTTCTCAGCACTTGCAGAATATCTGTTGAAAATGAATGAAACTCGCTAGAGCAAACAAGCAAGCATTATTGCTGCAACGGAGAGGTTAGAAAGAGGTAGACAGTCGTTGTGCACTCGGTGCACATTACTTTTTAATTCGACCAGATATAGTTGATAGACCTATGAAGATTCTTGTGTTCACTGAAGGAACACTGATTATGCACAGTGGGGCCAAAGGTCTTTCAAGAGAGGACATCGTGAAGCAAGTTCTCGAGGGCAAAGAACCCTCAATTCGCGAGTATGGAACTTACATTCCGGTGGGGAATGGAGCGAAGAAGTTGCACTTATGGAAAAGTCAAGGTGCAAAAATAGTGTATTTGACGTCTCGAACGAAGCCTGCTGAGATTGGACGGATAAGAAGTGTTCTCAAGAAGCACAATTTTCCAAAGGATCAACTACTCTTTCGAGTGGAAGGTGAAGAATACAAAGATGTTGCAGAGAGAGCTATGCCAGACATTATAGTTGAAGACAACTGTGAGAGTATTGGTGGAGAAAGCGAAATGACATACACGCACATCAAGCCAGAGCTGAAGAAAAGAATCAAGTCGATTGCTGTCAAAGAATTCGGAGGAATTGACAATTTACCGGATGACATTCTCGCTTTGTAGGTTTACGTATGTCGATGCTTTTTGTGGAAGAGTGCCAAAATCGGTACTAGCAAGGCATTACACAGACTTCTCACCGCAAAAGCTCGAAGAGATCTGCGAAAAAGCAAACATTAAGATCTTAGCGTAGCGTTTTAACCAGCATTCTTTTACGAGTTTCCAACGTGGCAGAACAGCCCAATTCAAGCTGCATGCTCTAACAACACCACTCGATCGATCGAGTTGCAGAGCATTCGACGTTCCTAACGTAGTTTTCTATTGTTCAGCAGGTTAAAAAAAAGGGTGGGCCCAAGATTACGATGTCAGAGGCTATAGCAAGAGTTTCAGTCCGAACCCAATTATTGCCAGTACAGCGACTATGATTATGAAGATTATCACTGCAATAATAGCTATCGCCAGTGCCTTTAACCATCCGCAGTCGAAGAAGTGTTTAATCAGTGCAAGCCAGACTATGAACATGATGAGTGCCGCTATCAAGCCGCCAACAAAAGCGCCGACTACCGCACCTATTACTGTTCCAAGAACCACTATCCATATTGCATCCGTGAACTTTGCTTTGTCTTTCCCAGATAGTGCTCTCCCAGCCAGCCAGAGAATTGGCGCGATAATGATGACCCCTACGACAATCTGAATCAGTAACGCAACGAAATCCATTCTGTTCTACCTTCGCTAACTAGGTTCGCCTGCATTTCCTTTTAAGTTTATAGTTGCTCGTGCTGACTGATTCTCCCTTATGCTATGCTATATGGGGTTTTCCACGTTTTGAAATACCCATAGAACATTGCGGCTCTTTTTCTAGACGACACTCTCATCTTCTTCTTGCGTTTGTTTCATGCCGATTTCTCTCACTTTTGCAAGTCCTTCTATCAACGCCAACTCCAATTCCATGATAGACACGTTTCCATATTCATCCACGATTCTTTGAATGGTTTTCAAGACTTGTTGCTTCATTTTCTCCATTCGATCTAAGTCAAGTTCTACTGTCATGATTGTCGATTTTTCACCCCCCTCTCACCTTGGTTTTGATTCTCTGAAAACTATTTTAATCAATCGACAGTGACGATTTGCGCGCGCGCTTTTGCCTGGGAACAAAATAATAAGGAACATTGCTAGTTATAGATTAGGGAGCCTGGACAAAATGACAGTTGCAAAAGTAGTCGAGTTGATAGGTAGCTCACCAAAAAGCTGGGAAGACGCCACAAAGAATGCAATTACAGAAGCTGCCAAGACGGTTAGGAACATAAAGTCTGTTTATGTAAAGCGGTGCACGGCAAAAGTAGAAAAGAACAAGATCGTGGAATACCGTGCCGTTGTCAAAATCGCCTTTGTAGTCAAAAGAGAACCTTAAATCAACCGTCGGGAATTTCCCACCTTTTTTTATTCTCATGTTCGTATGCGTGGGCTAGTGTGCGCCACTGTGCGCGCGCTAGCTCTGACCCAAACCAAAACCGAAAACACACCATCACTTTCCATGAACCCTTTAGAATGTTTTCATCGAAGTTTCGTGTTTGTGTGTTTGATGTTTTGTTGTTTGTTGATTGTGTGTTTGTGCTACTGTGCGATTGCTGTCGTTGAAGCTTAAGGGGAGGTTGCAAAGAGACGCTTCATTGTTTGAAGACAGCTCTTTCTTGTTTTTGATTTCAAGGGATTTTCTAAATTCTATTCGAGAAAAAACCTGAAATTCTAGTTCTTCCCTAGATTAGAAAATTAGAAATTTAGAAATCATCATCTTCTCAGAGACAAGGAGATTGTGACCTGCTGGGCTAACAATACCGCACATATAAAATACTTGGACATGGAACATCAATTTCTCCATGTGCATCTGCCAGGTTGTCTTCACGATGAAAGTCTTGAAAGAGTCAGGGAGTTACCTCAAAAGAAAAGCTATTCAGAACCTGACTATAATGGCCCTTTGCATAATTGTGTTCGCGGTTATCATACTATCGGATATTCCACATTCACCTTTATACATCGACGTAGGCAGGTATGAGGGCCCACGTGCATTGCTTCTGTTCTTCCCTTTTTTCTTTGCTTTCTATTTCTTTCGAAAATACTCTGGCTACAAGCAAGGTTATGAAGGAGAGAACAAGGTCAGCAAAATTCTCTCTTCTACTTTGAGTGATGAATATTACCTGATTAATGACATTATGGTTTCTGATGGCTATGGCAACATTGACCACGTTGTTCTGGGACCAAATGGTATCTTTGTAATAGAAACCAAGAACTATGGTGGCAAGATAGCCTGCTATGGCGACGAATGGACTAGGCAATATACAAATAAAAAACCCGGAAGTTTTAGTCGCTTCATTCATTTCGAGTTAGGTAGCCCCAGCAAACAAGCAAAGAGGAATTCCATGAGAATTAAACGAGTAATAGAGTCTTCGAAGACTTTCAAATCTCGGAGGATGTGGGTTGAGGGAATTGTTGTCTTCGCAAACCAAAATGCAGATTTGAACATCAACAATCCTACTCTTCCCATATTGAAAATCGGAGAATTGCCGAGTTTTATAGTGACAAGAAAATCTAACATCCAGTTTACTCTTCAAGAGATAGAATTGATGGGAAAAGAGATTCTAAGACAGACATAGGACATTCCGCGCGCATTAGAAATTTAGAAAACCAAATCGTGTTACCTAAATTGATGAATATGTAAATGAGAGTAGTGGTTGAATAGTGATATCGTAACAGAGAGACTGTAGGGAACTAAGAGGTCGGAAAGAGGTTGGCTCGTCGTGTGCACGCAGTGCACTCACTTGAATGTCAATTATGATCGAGTCTGCTCAAACTCGATGAAGATATTCTAGGGTTAAATTATCTTTGGATTTTTCTTATATAAGAATCATGATAAGAATTTTTCAAAAGATAATGGACTTGCAGGATTACATCGAAGATTCTTCCGCAAGTCATAAGAACTGGAAGAAGAGAAATATGAATGATGCATTATGGCTAAACTGAAGACTATCGATTATAAACTTCTGTGGGAGCTGATGAAGAATAGCCGCAGGAGTGACAGAGAATTGGCCAAGGTTCTGGGAACTTCTCAGCCTACTGTCAGCAGGAGAAGGATAATCATTGAAAAGAGCTTTATTGACGGGTATACGGCGATACCAAAATGGGAGAAAATTGGTTTTGAACTCGTTGCGTTCAGCTTTGTAAAACACGAGATGAAGTTTGCCAAGCCTGAAGTGAGGGAAAAAGCTTTCAGGAAGGTGGAAGAGTGGATGATGAAACAACCGAATGTTGTCTTGGCCATAGGCGGACAAGGAATGGGGTGGGATGGAATCTTTGTTTCATTCCACAAGAACTATTCAGACTTTGCAGAGTTCATGAGAAAGCACAACAGTGAGCTTTCAGACTTATTGATCGATAGTCAAAGCTTTATCGCAGACATTAACCCAACAACTATTAGAAAACCATTTCACCTGAAATATCTTGCAGATACGAAATAGTGTGTGCCTATCCAACTGTCCGAGTTCCCATCGTTTCTCATCACGCCACTATTCCTAAAGCATCATTATTCATCAAGCACCAAACTTATAACACAGAACTTCCCCTCGCACCCGCCCGGGTGCAAACGCAAATGTCAAACAAACACAATCTTGTTCTATATGTTGATCAAGAACTAGTTGAAAAATCGCGTGAATTAGGCTTTAATCTTTCAAAGACTTTCGAAAACCACTTGAAACACCTATTAATGCAATTCTCACAGGTCACTTCATCGAATAACAACGGAAACAATGACAAAATCATTGATTGGTGGGCCGGACCGGACTTGAACCGGCGACCTTCTGCACGTCAAGCAGATGTCCTAACCGAGCTAGACTACCGGCCCCCATTAGGTTACTTTCTGCATTTTCCTGTTTGCCGCAGGTTTCGGTTTTTAAGGGCACGATTTCTAATAAATAGTTATCGTCTGAAATTCCCGTCAATATATCCTTTGAGATGTTCAAACGTCAACGGTATCGATCCTTCCTGTTCCTCCGGCGCTACTATGAAGCTGCCTGCGGCTTCGATGCTGTTACTCTTCATCCTTAGTTCCATTCTGAACGTTGCGAAATCTGAGGAGTTCTTAGTGCGCACGATTTGCCAGTTAACGACACCAAGACGTGCGTTGAGAGATGCGCTCAAGGTTAATATTCTCAATCATCCTAAAGTCTCTCAGGCAGGAGTGTGTGCCGTTACTCTGCTTGAGCAGATGGAGAAGTTGCAGTATCGATGGGCAGTCGAAATGGGTGTGTGTGCTGATGGGTGTGCATAAGCGTGGTAGGAGCCGCAAGCATCGTTGGGTCGAATTCCCGAACATCGAACATGATTTTTCACGTGAAGCCATATACCTAAGATGGGCAAGTGTCAACAACCCAGCATTAGCTCAGTGTGGACTGTCTGGTTGCCCACACTGCATGGGAAAAAGTTTCAGACTCAGACACGATAAGAAGTTCCAAAACATAAGGTTCTACTGTCCCGGATGCGGGTTTGAAACTTCATTCCACATAATACGGCCCAAGAGGAGCCTTCGCTCGATTGAAGTGTTTGATCCGCGAGGAATCCTGGTGGGCGTTAAGAACGTTGATGACTATCATGAAAAGACGGTTCGAGAGAACGCTGATTCAATGGTTCTTAATGCGGAGCGAAGGCTGGACTTAGGAGGTGAATGGTTCGACGGCGTTTCAGGCACTCACTCACAGTCTCGACACTTGACGCGTGCGGAAATCATGAAACGAGTTGAAGAGCACAGAATGAAGAGACTTATGGAGGCCACGCTTGAGGAGATCGAACGTGAAGAAAACGACGATCGTGTTGCGGCTTTCGAAGCTGAAACTCATGCAAAACGCAAGGAAAATGTCACAGACTGATTTTCTGTAATATAGTATGAGGAAGAGTAGAAGCGCAACATCGCTATTTCTGAATTCCCTTTGCACCAGGCGAACGCTATGACCGATGCCATTCTTGATTCTCCATCAAGAAGGTGCGAGGTTTTCTCGTATTAACACAAGAAACTGTATGCGTGCGCTAAACTCGCAACAGGCCCGTCCGAACCCTCTCAAGACCGAAGAGTCATCAGAATTGTCTAGGGTAAACATTTTAAGACGGGGTAGACGAGCTAATCTTCTGGTGCCGGGAAAATGTGCCGGGATAATGGCTAGACCCATGTCTTGCCACCCCGTGGGCAGAGTGGATTAATGCGCAGGCCTTGAGGCGCGCGTGCGCTTGAGAGCCTGTGGCCCTTCGGGGCCGCGCGGGTTCGAGTCCCACTCCCGGCGCCACAACATCACAGTTAGAAGAGAGCGAGCGCGCGCTAAGTCTGTCGACATGTGGTCTTCAGACTGCTGATGAAAGAACCCGTGCGCATCATTTCATTCCGAGCTTTTGATTACGCTCTAGTAGCTTTATAGCCTCTGCAAGACGCTTTCTCCGTGTTTCTTCTTTCTTTGCGCTGTCAATCCACGCTACGAAGTTTCTTTTGTAGCTCTTGGCCAACTTGTTGAAGTTGTTTGAAGCTTTTTCGTTCGCTGCCAATGCATCCTTTAGGTATGAAGGAATTTCAAGTTTCTTTCTGTAGTGCACACTGACAGGAATCTTGAACCATTCTCCACTGTGTTTGGCTTCTCTGATTGTTGCAAGTCCAGCTTCTGTCATTTTTCCTTCGCTAATCATCTTTTCTACTCTCTTCTTGTTTGCCTCAGACCATCTGCTTCTGCTTCTGCGAGATGTAAACTTCCTAGCATACTTCGCATCGTCAATTTTCTTTACGATACTGTCCACCCAACCAAAACACAACGCTTCTTCGACGGAATCATCGTACGGGATGCTGGGTTTGCCAGTGTGCTTCTTGTAGTAGATCAACCAAACTTCTCTCTTGACATCATGATTCTCTCTGAGCCAGGAACGCCAATCATCCCTTACAGAAACGTACAGTTCCTCAGTCATTTCAACCTAACTCGCATGTGACTCATGTTTCAAACTTGCCACATGAATTGCTACGCAATCTTCGGCAATAATATGAAACACGTTCTCATTTGATTTTCTCAAGCAGCCCTCTTCTTTGCATACGTGCTCTCAGGCACGCATGTGATCATCTCAGTTTCTTGCCTAGACTTACCACATCATCTTCCGTGAACTCAAGACGCTTGTAGAACTCGACTGCGGAGATGTTGCTTCTACGGATCTGCAAATTGACTTTCAAGCAGCCCAATTTCTTCAATTCATGAATGGCTTGTTCTACCAATTTTCGGCCATATCCTCGTTTCTGATAATCAGGCAGAACGGCCAAGTAGTTTAGCCAACCTCTATGACCTTCATAACCAACCATAACAGAACCGATCACTTTTTCATCCAACAGGGCAACGAAGAATAGCCCTGGCTGAAAATCATGCTTCTTCTGAATGTCTTCAACGGGATCGTTTTGAGGCGCTATTAAATGGCATTCTCTCCACAAATCGACTATTGCATCTTGATATTCTGATCTGTATCTAACTATTTCGAAGCTCAATCAAACCTAGGTCTTTTGTATCGCCGGTTTTAACTATAAAACTTGTGAAGCAGAAACGCTGAAGGGCAAGCTCAAATAGCATAATATAAACGCCCAAAGTTTAGCTGTATTATCGTCATCATTAAGGTGGTTGCATGGTGGACAGAAGTGAGTTATTTGACTTCCTTGCCAAGAAAATAGGTGAAGTTCTGAAAAGCAAGGCGGATAGAGATGAGAAACTCAAAACCGTCTGCAGGCTACTTAGGGACAATGTCTCCTATTACAATTGGGTCGGTTTCTATATTGTGGATAGAAAAAGACAAAAAGAGCTTGTGCTCGGTCCCTTCGAAGGAGAACCTACAGAGCATGCTAGAATACCTTTTGGAAGAGGCATATGTGGTCAGGCTGCAGAGCGTAGAAAGACCTTCCTTGTGCAGGATGTTTCGAAGGAGACGAACTACCTCTCATGCAGTGCGAACGTGAAATCTGAAATCGTTGTACCCATTTTCAAGAACGAAGAAGTCGTTGGTGAACTCGACATAGACTCTCACGCGCTTTCGCCGTTTACAAAGGAAGACGAAACTTTCCTCAAGAAGATAGGGGAAATGGCATCAAAAATTCTTTGATTGTGGCAGAAAGCCTTGGGGAAGCACTGAGCTACGCGCAGCAATGCGAAGTTGTTCTAGTGAAGCAGTACAGCATTAATGTTTTGTGTGTACAGTTTTATTCCATGACCGTGATGTCTTCAAGAGATCGCAGATGCATCTCCTCAGCCGTTTTGACGATCCCATAATTTATCGTTGTTGTTGGCACTAGGGTCATCGTCTCTATTGAGTCTAGCCCTAGCTGTTTAGCCCGAATGGATCTGGCGTGCCCATCCAAAATGTAGTATTTTTGTCCATGATGAACACAGACTATTGGCACTAGTAACTCCTTTATCGAATCAATCTGTGCCCTTCCCACAACAGACTGAGTTGGAACAAGGTCCTCCAAGTTGACCAGCTCTTTCCGTAGACAGAACGGGACATTGTATATGGCTTCATAATGTTCAACGACGAAAAGTATGCGTTGCCAAGCTTTCAAAATCGGATCTTCTATGGCGCTTATGTCTTTGATGCGAAGCCCTTCAAGAGGAATTTTCGGAACGTCTCTATAACTTGTGCCTTTGGGGAACTGCAGAACATAAGCCTTTATTGTTCTGATCATGAGTTTCTTGTAGATGAACGAACGGTGATGGCCGTCCAGAATAAAAAAGTCATCATTGTGTTTGACAACTATTATGGGCACGTTGTAGTTTTCCTTGACAGTCTTCACGAAGACAAGGGCAAGCTTGTCATTTTCTAGAAAGTCTTCTGTTGGATAGAGGCGTTCAACAGAAATCTCCTCAAAATCAACATGCAGCTTAACAGAATATATAATTTCCAAGCTCCTGACTATGTTATCTACTCGTCTGGGAAAATCCTCCCAGCTTGCCAGTTCAATTTCACGCATCGACCTTTCTCACCTTCAAGTAGGGGGATGCTCCTTTCTCATCATCAATCGGGAAGATTAATTTTTGTGTGTACGCGTGCTAGAACAAGAGCGAGCTGAGTTGGGCGTGTTTCTCAAAGTTAAGCGAGGGAGAGACAAAAGGCGAGATCACCCATTAGTATCGCCTCGCTTACAGCCTATGCAACCGTACTAATCCTCCGCATTTAGCGCGTGCGTTGGATTAAGGTCATATTTCGATGACAAGGTTTTCCTAGAAGTAGGCTATTTAGAAATCTTTGGGGAAGAAGTGCGTGGAGGATTATTCTAGTGTGCACTTTCTATGCTAGGAAAGGTTTAAGACTGATTGAACAAGCATACGAATTCGAATAGGTGGATTCGGTTTGAAAAGAACGATAGCCTTGGTGGCTCATGATAATAAGAAGACTGATTTGGTGGAATGGGTTGAGTTCAACAAGGGAACATTGGCTCGCCACAACCTTTACGCAACGGGAGGAACTGGGAAACGGATCATAGAGGAAACTGGCCTAAACATTACCCTACTTAAAGACGGTTCTCAAGGTGGCGACATGGAGCTTGGCGCTTTAATCGCTAACAAGAAATTGAATTACCTGATCTTCTTCTGGGACCCCCTAGAATCTCTCCCTCACGATGTTGACGTTAAGGCCCTTCTCAGGGTAGCTGTTCTTTACAACATCCCAACTGCTTGCAACAGAGCTACAGCAGACCTGATAATCTCGAGTCCCCTGTTTAGCGCGGGCGAGTAAGGGGCGCACGATCGATTAGGTCTTTTTAGTCTTCCGCCACTTCAGTTGCCCACCGACTTTTTCTACGAGACTTCTTTTGTGGAGAGCTGCAAGGCTCCGGTGAACTGAACTGAATTCCGGCGTCTTATAGCGTATATCCCTCGCCCACAGAATCTCCGCTATGTCTTTCGCTGTCAACTCTTCATATTTCTCCAGGATTTCTAGGATCTTGCGTTGGTTTTGGCTGACATATTGACGCTTAACCTTCTCAGCCATACTTTTCACCACTGAGAAACGGGCTAGAGCTTGGTTTGCTTCTGTAATATGAGGTGTATGGCGCTCCTTATAGGTCATTAGCTAGCGACCGCTACTGGAAAGTTGCAAAGAGGTAAGCTTTGAGCGCGAGTTGTTCGTGAAGCAAAGGTCGTCGGTTTTCCCGGCAAAAGTGAGTTTATAATGTGAAACCAGGATCGTGGTTATAGCTATGAGACGACAACTGCAATTCGGAGGTTCCCGAGTTTAGCGTATCGTTCGATCGTGTGGCAGAAATCTATGACAAAACCAGAAGTCTGCCCAATGAAGTCATGAAGAGACTCATCAAGACGTTATCCTTTGAACTCAAGGATTGCACGAAAATCTTGGATGTCGGCGTCGGTACTGGAAGACTTGCTGAGCCTCTGCAAAAAGCGGGGTTTGAAGTTGTTGGAATTGACGTTAGCGGGAGAATGATGAGCAAGGCGAAAGAAAAGGGCCTGCAAGACCTGCTTCTTGCAGACGCCCGGTTCATTCCATTCAAAGACAAGACTTTTGATGTTGCGATTAGCGTTCATGTTCTTCATTTGATAAGTGAATGGAAAAAAACTCTGAGAGAAGTGTGCCGAGT
>Ga0116138_1001799_pt1 | contig 11522 bp, 13 predicted proteins | sample June2015DPH_20_1_2_FD_88971 | JGI IMG/M metagenome (GOLD analysis project Ga0116138, IMG submission 88971) | Peatland microbial communities from SPRUCE experiment site at the Marcell Experimental Forest, Minnesota, USA - June2015DPH_20_150 | ecosystem: Environmental > Terrestrial > Soil >... | reverse complement strand
TTAGGGGATTGGAACCGTGAACAAAGAATGGCATGAGAAGAACCAGATGCCCAAGAATCCAACATTGGAGCAGAGGATGAAGTGGCACGTGGAGCATCAGAAGCGCTGCGGTTGCAGACCCATCCCAACGGCCCTACTGAAGCAAATGAAGAAAAACCAATAACTGCAGGGAAACAAGGGACCATCCATCAACCCATGGTGACGGCTCTCCTTGAAACTAGCAGGAAACCAAATCCGATCCGAACTTTCAAGAACCAGCGGCTGGCTGTTACGGGGCAAGCGAATATTGAGGCTGTTCGTCTTCGACGACTTCATGGGTGTAATCAGGTTTTTGAACCGCGTGTCTCGAGTTGCGGAAGCGATGAATCACCATCCGGACATCGCCATCAACTACAACAAAATCAAGCTGAGTCTAACGACTCATGACGAGGGCGGCTTGACCATTAAGGACTTCAGGCTTGCCCGCAAGATCAACTCAATGAAACATGCTTGAGAAACGACTAATACGATAATGGGATACAAAACTACCCTACAGCCCCCCACCCCACACCTAACAATAATAGATCCATGGAAGGATCTGACTGAGCTACGGGCAGCTAACTGACATTAATCCAAAACTAAATCGTCACGTGCTACGGAACTTCGGTTTCGCCGAGTTCTATTACAGAAGTTCGATTTCGATGAACACCTTTTCAGGTGTTTGAATGCGCATCAAGCGTTTCAGAAAACGTTCGTTCGGGTCCACGTCAATCAAGCGTTTATGGATTCGCATTTCCCAGCTGTCCCAGGTATGTGTTCCTTCGCCGCATGGGCTTTTGCGGGTTGGAACCCAAAGCCTCTTGGTTGGAAGTGGGATTGGGCCGCGGAGTTTCACGCCGGTCCTCTCAGCGATCTTCATGATCTCGCTGCAAATGCTGTTCAAGCCTTGTTGGTCTGTGCTTGACAGCCGAATTCTTGCTTTATTCACCAAGAGCTTTTTCCTTCCGTCGGGGTGTGAGACCAACCCCCTAGGCCAGTGGGGCGTTTAAAAAGCGTTCGCTGGGTGAAAGTGGTTTGGAAAAGGAAGTTTGATGGTTGAGAAAAGCGCTTACGCTTTCTTCTCGGCCATCTCAGCTTTCTGAGTAATCTGCTTGACTACGCCGACCGCGATCGTGCTGCCCATGTCGCGAATTGCAAAGCGTCCTAGTTGAGGAATCTCAGAGTACGCCTCGATAGCCAACGGGCGGAGCGGTTTGATCTTGACTAGTGCTGCGTCTCCTGTCTTGAGGAAGTCCGGTTTCTCTTCTGTGACTTGGCCTGAGCGGGCGTCAATCTTCTGCAGTATCTCTGTGAATGTTGCTGAGGTTGTCGCTGTGTGAGCGTGCATCACCGGAGTGTATCCGGCTGCGATGGCGGTTGGGTGGAAGACTACGATGATTTGGCCGATGAACTCGGTCGCCACGGTTGGCGGCTTGTCGGGGTGGCCAGCAACGTCCCCGCGGTGCACGTCGGTCTTGCCGACGCCTCTCACGTTGAATCCAATGTTATCGCCTGGGAGAGCCTGTGGAATCTTCGTGTGATGAGTTTCGATGTCCTTGCATTCGCCCCTCGCGTTGGCAGGCATGAAGACGAGGTTATCTCCAACCTTCAGGGTGCCAGTCTCGACTCTGCCGACTGGTACGGTTCCGATGCCCGTGATTGAGTAAACGTCCTGCACGGGTATTCGGAGGGGTTTGTCCGTTGGCTTAGGTGGTTCTGTGAATGTGTTCAGTGTCTCGATTAGGGTTGGACCTTTGTACCAAGGCATCTTGGGAGATGGCTTGACTAGGTTATCCCCAATCCATCCAGAAACAGGGACGAACTGGATCTTTGAAGTGTCATACCCGACGACTTTCAAGAGCGCCTCCATTTCCTTCCTGCATTCCTTGTACCGTTCCTCGCCATAGTTTACGGTCTGGTCGTCCATCTTGTTGATTGCAACGGCAAGCTGCGCAACTCCGAGTGTTCTGGCTAGGTAGGCGTGTTCTCGACTTTGGCCGCCTGGCCCAACGCCGACCTCGAACTCCCCCTTCTTACCCGAAACAACTAGGATTGCTGCGTCGGCTTGGCTTGTGCCCGTAATCATGTTCTTGATGAAGTCACGGTGGCCTGGGGCGTCGATAATGGTGAAGAACAGCTTGTCCGTCTCGAACTTCTCAAACCTAAGGTCAATCGTGACACCACGTTCCCTTTCCTCCTTGAGTGTGTCGAGAACCCAAGCGAACTTGAAAGTCTCACCAGCGCCAAGCTTGGCGGACTCATCAGCATACTTCGCAATAGTTTTCTCGTCCACGTTCCCCGTGTCGAAGAGCAAATGCCCAGTCATGGTGCTCTTTCCGTGGTCGACGTGGCCAATGATGATAAGGTTCAAGTGCGGTTTCTTAGAGGATGACATGCATCATCTTTCCAGAGTTTAATTTACAATTCGTAGTGAAGATTGGCACCCAATATTTAAGGGTTAGAACGAGAACTGCAAGAAAGTTGAGCCAGACAACATGCACGTTTAATTTAGCGTGATGCTAGAGCGACGCGCTCCATTTCATCGCGTTTTCGAACAGCGAAACTTCTGTTGTCCCTTTGGGCCGCGTAAATGATCTCCTCCGCAAGGCATTCATCAATGGACCTCGGGTTACTGTAAGCCGATTGCCGGGCTCCGTCGGTCATGAAGCGTAGGGCAATGTCGATTCGCCGCATGGGCGCTATGTCTATGGAGATCGGGTAGACGATGCCACCGTACGCTATCCTCGTCACATCTTCAGCCGGCGCAGTGTTCACTACGGCTTTGACCAATGACTCTACAGGGTTCTTTCCGGTCTTCAGGTTTACGATTTCTAAGGCGTTCTTGACGATCCCGATGGCCTTTGCCTTCTTTCCGCCCACTCTTCCAGGTCGCATCATATTGTTGACGAGCCGTTCGACGATGTTCAATGAAGCCTTGCGAAAGCGCTTGTGCTCGTGCCTACCCCCGCTATGGGGGTAAAGGATCGGCGTGACGCTCAAGTAATTTCCTAGACCCGGGTCCGTAATCTCAATTCCATCAGTGCTCCATTTATCGAAGACCTTGATTTCGGGAGGTTTTCGGCTCATTGTAGCAAACCTATTCTGGATTTTTGTTAGGCTAAGGGATTCACTGTATTAAGCGTTAACTTCACCGGAGAATATCTACCCAACTATGCAATTCGATTCAGTTCGAATTTCACTGGGAACTCAGCGCTCGTTCTTGATTCGCTTACTACGCAACTATGGATGGCGGTGGTAGCATCCCCAATGAATTGGCAGTCCTCGCCACCGCGGTTTCCTCAGAATCGTCTACACCCTGTGGTCCCATCAGCGCCTGGGCGCTCGCCTTACGACTGCTCTCTTCCGAGCCTCATCGGGTTCGACGATGAAGAGGTAAACCCTTCCCTTCAGAAGGGCTTCCTCCGACGCTGGCCCGGTGGGGCAGAGTATCATCGTTGACTCTGAAGGCCTACTGAGGTCCGGAGCTACCTCTTCCTCAGGTTAACGGGTCCCCGCGTATAGCCGATTTCGGGTCACAGGGAACGGCTGGCTCCCCGATCCTCCTACCACCGCCAAATCAATCTCAACATAATTCATCATATAAAGTCGGTACCGTGGGGCAATAGACCCCTTCGAAGCTAGGCTGCGATTGCCTCAAGCATCAGACAAGCCTCACAAAGCCTGTGAGGAGTCGGGTCCCCACACTTCTCGCACTCGTTCAACTCAGATGGCGGCGCAGTATCAGCTAGTGAGTTACGCAGCCTTTCGGCTGTTCTCTGTAGCGTGAACTTGGTGCCCGGATGTTTCTGTTCCATCTGGTTCATGAAATTCCTGACGTCATTTCTTAGCGCCTCGCTGCTATGGGGGCATGCGATACTCTGAAACTCAAACCCGGACAGGTAGGCGTAGAGGACCACCTCTCTCTCGAGGATATCACAAAGGGGCTTAATGCGGGTGAGGAATCGCCTCCGCGGGTCGCGCAGCACTGGGCCTGACCGCCCGATTCGCGTCGGGTCCCCATGCAACATGTTCAGAAGAACTGTCTGAACCTCGTCGTCGAGGTTGTGCGCAATTGCGATCTTCGTGGCACCGACCATCAGCGCAGCCTTGTTAATCGCTTTTCTCCGGAACACGCCACAGTGTGAGCAAGGTGTCTGCCCCAGCTGCATCCTAACAATCTCGTCGGTAGTGATTCCGAAGAGGTTTCTGTACGAGACAACAAAGTGCGGAACCCCGAGATTCTCGCAGGCTTTTCGGGCCAACTCCAAAGCCTCGTCACGATACCCTTCGATGCCTTCGTCAACGCTAACTGCAGTGATTTTGCTACGCGGAAAGCGCTTCTCCAGTTCAACCAGAAGGTGAAGAAGCACTAGGCTATCCTTTCCGCCTGAAACCGCGACTGCGATGTGATCGTCGTGGGCAAGCATTTCATGCTTGACTACCGTTCTTCTGACGTGCTCTTCAATTGCTTCGCGGAAGCACTTCGCACAAAAGGATGTCCCTTCGAATTCGCGCGTGTAAACGGCGTCTGCTGAGCAAAACTTGCAGAGCACCTTCCGGTACCCACCTAGTATCTGAGAAAACCGAATCGGAAGAGGGAGAGCCCGACGTTCAGGAGGAGGACGCCGTAAGCAGCTCCGTTGGCAACCATCCGGATTCCTTTCGTCTTCTCAATGCCGAGAACGTTCAATGTCGCCTCCAAGAATTTGTCTCCGTCGAAGGGGTACATAGGAAGCATGTTGATTAACGCAACACTCACCAAGACTATTGACAACCAGTACTCCGCGTGCAAGAGTATGTTTGGGAAATCACTCGACACGAACGGAACCTTAGGCTGATAAACGATATCGTCAACCAGCCCGCTGATTCCCATTACAGCATGACTTGCATTATTCGGATCCACTACAGTCTTGACTGTGAAGCTTCCCCTCGCTGTTCCCACCACAACTCCCTGCCCGGGGCCGACGTCGGCCATGTAGCGGCGTAAGTCATTGATCCCGGTGATTCGTGTTCCATTGATGCTTGTGACGATGTCGCCTGCCTGCAGGCCGGATGAATGTGCTGGAAGGTTGTCTGGGACACTTCCGATTGTTACGCCCGAGGCAACCACGTTGTAGAAGGGTGCGATTGTTCCGGCGAAGTTGAAGAGTAGGAAAACGCACAATATGCCTAGCACGGCGTTCGTGAAGGAACCCGCTGCGAAGACGCGGAGCTTGGTTGCATTGTTGGCTGCGTTGAGTTTTTCCTCGTCGGGCTCAACGAATCCACCCATCAAGAGGTGCGCGAAGAAAGCGCCCGTAGACTTCAGGGGGACGCGGTCAACTAGGCTCGCAATACCGTGGGACAATTCATGTGACGCCACTGTGATGGACAATGCTAAGACAAGGTACGGGAAGGTTTCGAATGTAACGCCAATGCCGGGCAACGGGACTATGGGCTGTACTGATACAGCGGCCTCCGGTCTGACGAAGAGGTTCAATAGATTCTTTGTGAGCTGATAGAATATGTACGTCATTGAACCGATTCCGGTCACTATGCCAAGGTTCCATATGGTCCGCCAAGCCGCGGGGGCAGACTGTGAGATGCGGTCAATCCAATTGTTCAGTCGAGTTGTTCGGTAGATCAAGTATAATGGAAGGCCCGAAACTCCAAATCTCTCCCCCTTGAACGCCCACCACGCTAGAGTGATGATGACCCAGATCGCAACGTATACGGCAAGGAAGGAGAAGAGAGGGTTCATTCGAATTCTTCCGCAGTGAAACCAGAGTGTTCAACTAAAACCTTTCTGGATTTGGGCTGCCATGAACTAACGCTATTCTACAAGCCGCAATGTGGGCCGCACGAAAACTCTTTCGTTGTTTTGACCAATGTGAACATCAAGTAGTTCGCAGATTTGTGAATAATCAAGTCCATCTCAGAAATGAAGAGAGGAGTTTCCATTTAATTCCCGCCCAGAAAAATATCAGAGAATTGCTTAATAGGACGGCATAAATATTGGCGCAGCCCGAGTTGGGGAAAATCGTTGAAACCAGAGGAAGAAGACAAGATCGTCGAGGCTCTTGAGGAGCTCCGCATAAACTACAACCTAAGACAATGGCGGGTATGCGCGTTGGTGTGCGAATCCTTAGCTGACAAGTTCCGGAACGTTGCCAACAGTAGCGACAGGTAGCCGGAGCGGACGTCTTCTTTGCTAGAGCGCTTTGAATTTTCTGTAGAAGTCAACGAGTGTCTTAGTTTTCTCCTCAGCTTCATTTAGCGTAAAGATCTTCATTCCCTGGTCGAACCTTTCGTATAGCAAGATTTTCTGTTTAACAAGCGGCTCCACGATCCTCGCTACAGTTGAGGGCGACACTCCCAGGAAGTTGGCAAGCGTCGCCTGATTGAACACGCGCTGTGACCCGGCACTTTCCAGCAGGTACTCCATAAGCCGGACCTGGGCTCTGGACTGAAAGACCTCACTTAGCTTAGTCAAATGCTATCCCCCTAGGAGTGAAGCACTCTCGTTCCTGTTTTCTCGTTCCGGAGGGCCTTTAAGACGTTCTCTGGATTTCGACCGTCCAGAATTACAGTCGGAATTTTGGAGCGCTGTATGATTCGTAGCGCAAGCGGGTCCATTAGGTCGTATGCTCCTGCAGTGATCTCGCCTTTCGCTAGGATTTCCATCAGCCGCGGCAATTGCACTTCATCCAGCTTCTTGGCCTTCGGATCCTTGATTGGGTCTGCGGTATAGACGCCGTCAACATCTGTGGCGTTCACGAAGAGGTCGGCGTTGATCGTTTCCGCGGCGATCGCTGCAACTGCGTTTGTTGAGTGTCCAGGCGTCAGCCCGCCCATTGCAACTATTTTTCCTGACGAAAAATAGTGGCGCAACTCATCTATATTCACGGGGATTTCAGGAAAGGCGTCTTCCCCTAAACCATCGATAAGTAACCTTGCGTTTATCCTACTGACCATGATTCCGAGTTGGTCGCACTGGGACTCGGGCACGCCCATTTCACGCGCGGCTTTGATGTAGACGCGGGCGATTGGGCCTCCGCCAGTGACAACGACAAGTTGAGACTCTCCCACATGTTCCTTGAAGAGTTTCACATAGTCTTCGACGATTGGTTTCGCAGTTTTGTCGGAGAAGGCGAAGCCACCCAGCTTGACGACGGCCTTCAAGACCTATGCCTCAAGCCGTACTGGGTACTGGGTGTTATTTGACTTCTGAAAGGTGAAGCTTCGCGTCGCCGCCACCAACCAACTATATAAAATCCGAATGGTTACCATGCGGAAAGGACTTTCCAATGCCGCCTAAGTCCAGTTCAGACTCTATTGCGAGGTTTAGGCTGAAACGGACATTGGAAATGTTAGCCTCGAAAGAAGGGCGCGGCACAGAGCTGATCACCCTTTACGTTCCTCCTGAGCGGCGGATTCACGACGTCATGGCCAACCTCAGAGAAGAATCTGGAACAGCTACGAACATCAAATCCAGGACTACAAGGAAAAACGTTCTGGAGGCGATTGACCGCACGATGCAACGCCTGAGGCTGTTCAAAGAGCCGCCCCCGAATGGCCTTGTGATTTTCTGCGGGGCAATTCCCCACGGTGGCCCTGGAACGGAAAAAATGGAAACATACGTCCTAGAACCCCCGGAACCGATCAATGTGTACTTCTACCGATGCGATGCGAAATTTCACATTGAACCGCTTCTGGCGATGGCGACGGAGCGGGACGCGTATGGGGTTATTGTGATAGACTCGGCCGATGCGGTCGTGGCAATGGTACGAGGCCAGAGGATGGAAGTCCTGCAGCAGATGAGCTCAGGGATACCTGGGAAGCATCGGGCGGGGGGCCAGTCGGCTCGACGCTTCGAAAGAATCAGAGAGCAAGCGATGAACGATTACTTCCACAGGATTGGGAGACATTCCTACGAGCTGCTCAGCAAGATCTCAGGGCTGAAAGGAATCATAGTCGGCGGGCCCGGACCAACGAAGTACGACTTTACTGAAGGTGACTACCTCAATTACATGTTGAAAGAGAAGATCCTCGCCACCATTGACACCTCATACGTCGGGGAACAAGGCGTTAATGAGATTATTGCTAAGAGCCAGGATGTCCTCAAGGGCGTTAGGTATCTGGAGGAGAAGAAACTCGTTCAGAGATTCCTCTACGAGATAGGTCACGATACAGGTTTGGGTGTTTACGGGGAGACGCAGGTTCGCAAGTACCTCAACTTAGGCGTAGTTGACCTACTCCTTGTCTCTGAGAAGATGAACATACTCCACGTTTACACGAAATGTAAGAACTGTGGCGCTGTTGATGACGCATTGATACCTCAGGCTGGGTTCGTGAAATTCGAGCAGGATCTCATGGCTAGTGCGTGCAAGAAATGTAATTCTGCCGCCCTCTCTGTGGACGAAACGAAAGACTTGGTTGATGAGTTGATTGATATTGCCGAGAAGGCAAACGCGAACGTGGCGGTAATTTCGACCGAGACTGATGAAGGGGTTATGTTGAAGGATTCTTTCGGTGGAATCGCAGCGATTTTGCGGTACAAGGCGTCTTAGGCAAATCGAATCGACATGAACTCTCGCCTGATCCGCGACACATCCTTCCTGATTTTCTTCGGGTCCTCGTTGCCACCCCAGAGCCGTGCAATTAGCTCTGCTATTTCGCCCATCTGGGACTCTCGCATTCCCCGCCTGGTCTCTTCACTAGTCCCGATTCTGATTCCAGCGTCGGCGATTATGTTGGCTTCCTCGAGCCTCCGAGCCAACCGCGCACCTTCCTCGGGCGCCGCAATGTCTACGATCACTTGGTGGGATTCGGTGAACCCATGTTCCTTTCCGACAAGCTTGACTCCATGCTCGTCGAGCGCAATGGCCAGAGCTTTGCTGTTACGGACCACCTGCTGAGCATACTGCCTACCAAATCGTTTCATTTCAGACAGTGCGACGTACATTGCCGCAATTCGGTTCCAGTGAGCATTGTCGACAAGTGCTGGGAGAACAACCTCACGCAGTGCGTCGGCGTGGTCGTTGGATACGATTAACCCACCTTGCGGCCCGAAGAAACTCTTGTGCGTGGAGCCGATCAATACCTCAGCACCTTCTCTGAGAGGGTCTTGGAATTGGCCTCCTGCAATCAAACCGAGAACGTGCGCGCCATCAAAGACAATGTTTGCGCCCACTTTGCGGCAGGTGTCAGCTAACTTTTCCACTGGGTGGGGGAACAGGATCAGACTCGCCCCGAAAATCACAACGCGGGGGCGTTCTTGTTCGATCGCTACTGCTGCCTTTCCGGCATCTATGTTCCAGGCTTCTTTGTTGAAGGGGAACTCGGTAACCTGGAGCCCATAGAGTCTCGGGTAGCCGTCTTGTGAGATGCCTGGGTAGCCGCCAAAGGACGGGCCCACAACCATTACCTTGTCTCCATGGTTTGCTAGGGCTGTGAGTGCGATCATGTCGCATGAGTGGCCCGAGATTGGCCTAACGTCAGCGTACTTTGCGTGGAAAACCTCCTTCGCCAACTCCTCTGTCTCGTGTTGTAGCTCGTCTGTGTATCGGGTTCCCATGTAGAACCCTTCATGTGAAGTGTAGCGATTAGCAAAGTCGAGGCTCAGCATTGATCGAACCGTGGGGCTGGAGTAGTTTTCGGATGCAAGGAGGTTGAGACAGTTCTCCAGTCGCCATTTCTCGTGACTGCGTATGATGCGTCGCAGTGTCGGAGGAATTTTCATTCTCGGTCGCGCGCGCCGCTTCATTATGCTTCGCCTATCGTGAAGTAAACTCGAGCTTTCTAATGGGTTGGTTATGTTGGGATGAGAACGGAATTCGGTGTCGGCTCAATAACTGTGCGAGAACTCCATCGTGGTTGACGGGGCGTACTAGGAGATGCTTAATTGTGGTTCTAGGGGGCTCGAGCTCTGACTCTACACTCCCTCCACAAAAGTCCTGATGTGCCATTCCAGATCATTCCGGAGGAGGCGAACATAACCGAAAATCTGCCCTTTCTTCCACATCTGCCAAATACCAGCGCTTCTGAAGCCCTCGGCTAGTAGGGTTCGCCGGAAGCGTTCAATGGACCAAGGGGAAATGGAGAGCACGTAAAATCACAAGCGAATGCTTCCATTAATCCGCGCCGGGACGCCGACATGAGGCACCCTTCGAATTGGTCCAATCTTATGGAGTACGGGTGGGTGTCGGTAATTTTGGGGGGACGTGTTACTTTGCGCCTATACGCGACGCCCGCGCCGGCCACCTGGCCTACGGGTTCCATCGTGGGGAATCGGGGTGACATCTTCGATTCTTCCAATTCTAAAACCCGCCCTAGCAAGCATGCGAATCGCCGCTTGCGCACCTGGGCCGGGTGTTCGGGCCTTGTGCCCACCGGGGGCTCTGACACGGATATGAAGTGAAGTTATTCCCCTGTCCTTCGCAACCCTGGCCGCCGCCCCGGCCGCCTGCATTGCAGCATAAGGCGACCCCTGCAACCTGTCAGCCTTGACATGTTGTCCGCCCGCGCTGCGGGAAATCGTCTCTGCCCCGCTAAGGTCGGTAATGTGAACTAGGGTGTTGTTGAATGATGAGTAAATGTTGGCGATGCCCCATCTTTGGGCTACTTTCTTCTCAGACATCCCACATGTCCTCGCGTTTCAACTGAAGAACGCAAAACAGCAAGCTCGCCATATTTAACCTTGGGGCGAAAGATGTGGCGTCATGATTCTTCAGTTTTGGTCTGCTAATTGTCGTATGTGCTCGTTTTCGCGTTTCTCTCTGCATGGTGGCTTGAATGAAAACTCACGGATGGAAGAACTTGTTGCGCAGTTCAGTTGCTTCTTGGCCAACATTGATGAGGAGATAGGTCATCTCATGTTCCGGACAGAACTGCACAGGTAATTAATCCTCCTCGAACAGTACGCTATGTCAAAATGGAATGTTGCTTTCCCCTTGAACTACCAAATTCGCTTGGCTTCGAAGTTAGACCTACGCGAAATTTGCTCAATTGAAGACGATTCTTTTTCCACACCCTATCCGCGCTACCTGATGGCGAAACTGCTTGAGTACAACCCAAGCACGTTCCTCGTTGTCGTTGACGAGTCGGGCAGGCTGTTGGCATACTGTGTCGCTTCGATAAACGGAAAGTCAGCGCACCTGATTTCTGTCGCAGTTGTGGGGAACGCTCGTAGGAAGGGAGCCGCGACGCTTCTCTTGAGAGGGCTATTTGGGCGGCTCGTTGGGTTCGGTGTTGGGGAGGTATGGTTAGAGGTCAACGCCCATGACATGGGCGCGGTTACGCTGTATCTGAAGTTAGGCTTTGAGAAGTTAATGACTGTTGATAACTACTATTCGGACGGTTCAGCGGCGATTAAGATGCGCCTAAGCCTCAGTTCGGGGGTCGTTCACGAGTAATGAAATGCCGTTTCTTTCTCCTTGACGTGAACGAGGCTCACGATGCTGAAAAGCCAACCGTGCGGCTGTGGGGTGTGGACGACGAAGGACATCGAATTGCAATTCTCGCGA
>Ga0116138_1001790_pt1 | contig 11566 bp, 9 predicted proteins | sample June2015DPH_20_1_2_FD_88971 | JGI IMG/M metagenome (GOLD analysis project Ga0116138, IMG submission 88971) | Peatland microbial communities from SPRUCE experiment site at the Marcell Experimental Forest, Minnesota, USA - June2015DPH_20_150 | ecosystem: Environmental > Terrestrial > Soil >... | reverse complement strand
TGCGTTCGGTGATGTCGATGCAAGTACCAACCCATTCCCTAATGCTTCCGTCTTCATTAAGCACAGGGACGCTACGGGCTATGAAATAGCGATAGACCCCATCATGCCTACGCAGACGATACTCGCCTTCATATTTACTTTTTGTCCTGACGGCTTCTTTCCATATCCGTGTTGTGCGTTCAAGGTCATCAGGATGAAGAGCTTTCGACCAGCCCCAACCTTTAATCTCCTCGTAAGTCAGACCAGTAAATTCCCTAAAGGAAGGTAAATCTTCCACTATCTCTCCATCGGCGCTTGTGGTCCATCCCAACTCCCCCGTTACTTCAATGAAGGACCGATAACGATCCAGACTCGCATGCAATGCTTGCTCCATTTTCTTGCGACTGGTTACATCAAACACAATTCCGTCAATGCCCTCAAAAACGCCATTCTTAGAAAAGAATGACGTCTTATGATCTTCCACCCAGCGAACTCCACTTTCTTTGTCGACAATTCTATACTCTTGTGTGATGCTCGCTGGTCCTTCTAGAATTATGCCTCCTTCTTTTACAACTCTCGCTTTGTCATCTGGATGAATTATGTCTAACCAGTTTACTCTTCTAGAGTCAAATTCTTGAATCGTATATCCACACACGCTTTTGCTATTGGCGACTATCTCTGTTGACCAGTCAGCGCGCGCTCGGTAAACCAAGTCAGGGATGTTTTGAATCAAGCTTTTGTATTTTGTCTCAGATTCTTTTAATGCTTCCTCAGCCCTTTTTCTTTCTGCGACTTGGCGTATGCCGTGTGCTAGTTCACCATAGACAGTTTCTGGTGCACCAGATTTGCTGAAGTATCCGTCAGCGCCCAAGTTGAGCGCTTTAATGGCTACTTCTTCCCTTCCCTTTCCGGTGAAAATGATGAAAGGAACGTCGTTTCCTCTTTCTCTTAGCTCCTTCAGAAACTCTAACCCATCTTTCCCAGGCATCTTGAAGTCTGAGACAATGACATCAAAGTCTTCTTTTTTCATTCTTTTGATGGCTTTTCCGGCAGACGATGCTGCCTCAATTTGGAATTCGCCCTGCGTTCCCAGACACTGCTGGGCAACTTTCAGACAGCTCAGGTCATCGTCAACGTGCAAAATCCTTATGGGTTTTTTTACAATCAAGTCTGAAAGAACTGCGGTTGAAGATTCTGAAAGGGGTTCTTTCATATAGATAAACTCCCATACTATGCCTGAATATTCACTCTACCTGGATGCTGGACACTTGTTTCTGATTCTATGCTTGAAAGTTAAGTCTTCTGAAGCAGATGTACGAATCGGTGGGCTTTGAAATTCAGATTCAGAATGCAAAGGTTCGCATGCTATCGCCCAACTTGTTTTGCCAGGACATGTCAAGGATTCAAGCACGGGCATTGCATTCACTTTCCGAAGCGACGCTTGTCTTATTTTCACCCATGAACAAATTCAAGTTCTTGTCGACTCTATGCGACTGCTGCCACAAATTCTCGAAGACCATTTCCAACAAATCAATTTGCGTTTGGTCATTCGTCCAAAAGGCCTTTGGGCTTGCATTTCTGAGTTGAAACTCTCCCCAGATTGCTTCTTCATCAACTATTAGCAGACTGAAGGACAACATTTCTACGTGTCTTAGCTCAATACGGTTGTCAGCTATCCTCGACCGCACAAGCTTCAACACGTGCGTTTCATTTAGCCCGGATTCACCGACTATTATCCGTGCGTTGATCTGACTTTTGCCCGCGTTCATGGTCTTCTTCATGTTTCTCAGGAATATCGTTTCTAGCAGGTCGGGTGAGCTCACCAACATGATCCGCTGTTTAGCTTTCTTTGTCATCTGAACGAGTTTTCTCGCTATATTGTCTTGTTGACACAAAACTTCAATTGAATTATCTCTTTCTTTCATTTTCAACGCAGTTGTTCTCAGTTGGGCGATCAACTCATCCTTTTTCTGTCTAAGGCTGCTGATCTCTTCTTTCATGGCTTTGAACTTGGCATTGGTCAAGGTTCCAAGGGCCGTCTTCACCTCGATTACTGAGAACCTTGTCGGTGTCCCTAGCTTTCTTGTTACTAAGCCAAGTTTCTCAAGTTCTGGTATCATTCTGTAGACTTCCTCCCTGCGGATTTTTGACAGGGAAGCAATTTCTGAGGCTGAAGCCGCGCCCAAAGCATTCAGTCCAATGTAGATTTTTGCCTGTGTTTTTGTCACCCCAAAAAGAGCAAACTCTTTTGCGGTTTTCTCCAAGAATTCTTGGAAGTCAGATGACTGGGCCTTGCGCACACGTAGCTTAACCCAATCTGCTAGCCTTCTCGTTGTAATCTTTTCTCTTTGTTCGCGTTCCTGCAGTTTGCCTTTTATTGTTTTCAGCAGACTATCCGGATCAAGTGGCTTCGTCAGGTATGAATCAGCGCCAGCGTTGAGCGCTTGGGCAACGTTCTCAATTGAAGGGTAACCAGTAATCATGATCTTTATTGTTTCTGGAGCGAATTTCTGAAAATGCAAAAGCAGCTGTGTCCCTTCTATATCGGGCAGTCTAATGTCAAGCAACAATAGGTCAAAAAACCTAGTCTTTGCCTTTTCCACAGCTTCCTTTGCGCTTCCCACGCTTTCCGTCATATACCCTTCCGATCGCAGCATGGCCGAGAGAGAGTCGCGTGTGCCTATTTCATCATCCACTATCAGTATAGCGGGCGAAGCTCGGTTCATCACGGATCGCATCCTATTAGTTCTAGTATTTCCATTTCGGTCAATCTTTTTTGGCGACTTCACGATGATTATGTAACTGTGTTGTTACAGTCACACAAGCATTATGAGGTGAATCATATTAAGAGTTTAGCTATATACCACTTTCGTAGGAGAGTCAGCTTTGAAGTCAGACGTAGTAACCGATCTTGATGCCAGGCTGATTCAGAACTTCATGGACATAATAATCCTCAGAGTACTTAAGAACAATCATCTTACAAGTGGATACGACTTCATCAAATATTTCCATCAACGATTCCACGTACTGGTGAGCTCAGGTACAGTATACTCGATTCTGTACTCTCTGGAAAGACAAGGCTTCATAGAAGGGAATCCTGATGGAAGGAGAAGAGTTTACAAACTAACGGGGCAGGGCGAAGAATTCTTGCAAAGGATTTGCATGACTCACGAACGCAGCCATACCGTTTTTTCGTCAATCTTTTCCGGCGCTTAGGGTTGCATGACTCCAGCGCTTCCTGCCTATTTCAAGCTCAAGATACTTGACTCGCGTCTCAATGTATTGCGCAACTTTCTTCTCACCATACTCAAGATCTTCGCGCCGCTTCTTCAGTTGTTTCTCAATTAACGTCAGTAACTCTTGAACATTAATTGGCTTCAAAATGTAACCATCGGCGCTTCTGTTCACGGTTCGATGGCACTGTCAATTGATGGATGCCCTGTGACGAGTATTCTAATCATTCTTGGCTCCGTTTCCTTCAACCTGTCTATCAGGGCAGTTCCTTCCATATCTCGTAATTGCACGTCAATCAAGGTCACGTTGAAAAACCGCCTCTTCGAGGCTGCAACTGCCTGCTTGCCAGTCTCCACTGTCTCAGCTATGTAACCTTTTGCTTTCAGAATTTGTGAAACGGTTTTCCTTATCATGGCATCGTCGTCTACAACGAGCACGCTAGGTCTTTGCTTCAAGTCTTCACCTCCTTGTTTTCTTCACTGTTGAAGTGATTTCACTGGAGCTTGGAACCAAAGTCACGCTGGATGAAGAAATGCTTCTTATCCTGCAAACTGACTTAACAAAATCGAGAGCATCATCCTCGACAACCTTTACTTCCAACATTTCGCACAGTTTTTTCAAGATTAGTTCCTCCAGAAATGTTGCACCACCCTTGAAGATTGCTCTTAAAGCTTCATCAAACTCTTCAAGTCTTCCGGGAATCTGCCGTCTGGGCAAGCGGAAAGTCTTTTCCAAATGAAAATATAGGGCCATACGACATGATTTGCCAAGAGAACAAAACGCAAAATCGACTGCCCCGAGCAAGGCCTCATCGAATTCTTGGAAAATCATGTCGAGTCAGTCTCCAGAGATGAAGGAATATGTCACATGTTTTCCTAGACAACGTATATCGTTTGTGAAAGGTGGATTTGGATTGTCAGCGTTGTAGATTCGGATTTGGAATTTGAACTTTCTCGTGTCGAAGCTCGGCTCATGTGTTAGCGCGCATGCTTGTTCCTAAATTGGTTTTAAATGGTTTTTGTTCGTCTTTTGTGATTTTGGGACAGCTTTGGGCTTAGCATCTGCTCTTGAATTCTTCATACTGATCTGCCTTCTCGAACCTGCAGAAGCGTGCAGAAACGGAATTAAAACCATTTTTAACCATTTTAGGAACACGCATGCGCGCTATATCTCTGTGGGACCCGTTCTTTCTCTGATGCGTGGGCTATTTTGTTGTCGGTATTCCGAATCTGAATTTACACTAAACTATTTTTGATACTGCCTGTAGACAACATCGAGAGCTGGTTATAGATTTGGAAAGAGAAGTCGTTAACACAGTATATGAGCGGTTTCTGAAAGAGTTCATGGATATATTGATTATGGTGAAGATGAGACAAGGAGAAACCAGTGGCTACGATATACTCACCTATTTTCATGAGAAGTTTGATTTTCTGGTTAGTCCAGGCACGGTCTACTCTGTGCTGTATTCCATGGAAAGGAATGGGTTGATCAAAGCTCGGGGTGTTGACAGAAAAAGAGTCTATGCACTGACCTCCAAGGGCGAAGCGACAATCAAGGCTATCCGCGAATCAGGCGAAGTTCTCGAGGGTTTCTTGACACGTCTCCTGAAAGAAGGTGAGCCCGTCCCCAATCGACCTATGTGACTTTGACTTCTTCAATCTTTTTGCACCAGGGAATCCTTGCTGTTCCTTTTGAAAGTTCCTGAAATATCTCTTTCTGGATCTCCTCGTTTGAACTTTCGCGACTCTCGTCTACGAGTGAAATAACAATCGTGGCCTTGTTGCCCATTCTATCACCGAAGCTTCAGTGATGAGCGGTTCTGTCTAATTTGCTTTTTGGAAGAGGATTACAGAAGGTTCCTCCGCATGTACAGATTTAGGATGGGAAATCTCGCGGCCAAGGTTCACAGCTTGAGTGGTCAACACATCTCAGGTTGGCACAGGTGCGCACTCTGAACCTCACCCCTTCGGACTGCCTAGATTTTTGCATGAAGGTTCAGGTGCGCCACGCAGAAGATGAACATTCTAGGATTCTTAGATTAATCTGCCTGCCGGTTTCGGACTCTAAATCAAGGGGAACTATAGGCTTTTGGAGATAGTCAGATTCGGAATCGAGATTTGACTGGTGATGAAACCTTATGTATTCACTTCACTTCAACGAGTTTCTGTTAGCAGACGTGTGGTGTAGGAGTGCGTTAAGTGTGGTGTACAACGGTTTCAGTCTGGGTTATGATGAGCTGAAAGGTGTTCTTCGCGAGGTCAGCAAACGTACGAGACGACGGCACTACGCGGGCGATGGTTGGATCCACAGGAAACTGTTGGAGGCTTGCGTGGGTTTTGCGAAGAACGGATTCAGAATCGTCGATAAAAGGGTTATCAGCAGACTGTGTGTAGCTTTCAGAGAACTCCGAGTCGCCAAAGGACGGCTGAGTATTCTCTTGGACGGAGAGGTTAAGGCTTTAGAAATGCAAGTCCAATACAGAACGCGTGGAGTGTTCGAATGGGCGCCTAGACTTGAAACATGGCTCAACACTGTGGGCTACAAGTTTTGGCTTGGCACGATCCAGCATTCCTATGCAAGTGGCGCTTGTCCAGTGTTTGAAGTCGTAGGTCGTCAATCTGATAAGCAGTGAGAATACTTCGTCAAGTAACCCTACGCAGCGCGTCAACCGGACCCGAAAGAAGGGAAGGAGAGGTTTCTCATCCGTCTCGCTACCGACGCCTCTGATCAAAAAGATTGAGGAAGTCATTGATGAGCTTGGATACTGGCCGACGAAGACTGCCTTTGTTCGCGAGGCCAGTCTTGAAAAGCTGGACAAGCACAGGAAGGAAGAGTTAGTTCAAGGAAAATGAGAATTTGAACATGGACAGAGCACTAGAGCTTCTAATTCTGACAACAGTGCGTGCTGTGTGCGTTGAAGTTGACTTGCTTTGTTGCCCTAGCTGTCGTTCTGGAAGACTGTCTTGGATAGAATACACTCCAGCCTAGCGTCAAAACCAATTCTAACTGAGGAAGCCAACATAGACCTTGCACAAAACAAAATCATCAATAATTCGCGTTCTATGGGGGAGTTGACGTGCCAGTAGTAGTAGGTAATACTCTCTCAAGTCTTTCACAAAGCGCAAACGACTAGCAGAATTGATCGAGTTGTTCACAATAATCACAACACTCTACACTGTTCTAGCCTGCTCGATCTTCGCCGTCACGGGGTGGTCACTCTATAATTTGCCAATTCTAGTCGCCGGTGTAAAGGCATTGCGGGCATCCAAGTGTGAACTTGAGTGTAAGCCCACAAAGAAAAGGAACCTTCCATCAATTTCGATTATTGTACCTGTGAAAGACGAAGAGAAAGTCATAGGGCGACTGCTGAACTCATTGACCGCCACAGATTATCCCTCAGACAAGCTAGAGGTAATCGTCGTGGAAGACGGTTCAACTGACGACACTCTCAATATCTGCAATGAGTTTGCGAAAGAACATAGTTTGAACCTGAAGATACTCCACAAGGAATTCTCTAACGGTAAACCTTCAGCATTGAACTATGGAATCAAACATGCCACAGGCGAAATCATCGGAATACTTGATGCTGACAACTTGCCTGCCCGTGACATTCTGCTCAATGTGTCCAAGTATTTTGAAGACCGAAAAGTGGCAGCTGTTCAGGGCAGAACCTTATCCATCAACTTCGAGCACAACATGTTAACTAGGTTCATCTCATATGAAGAGGCTGCTTGGTGCGAAGCATACCTACGAGGCAAAGATGTTTTGAAACTGTTTATCAACCTGAGGGGAAGTTGTCAGTTCATAAGACATGATGTCTTGGAGGCAATCGGAGGTTTTGATGAGAGATTTCTAGCTGAAGACATGGAGCTTTCTGCCAGAATGGCAAACCATCGGTATCAAATCAGATATGCCTCAAATGTGAGGGCATGGCAGGAATGTCCGTCGCAATTGAAGCAGTTGCTTACGCAGCGGACAAGATGGTACCGAGGGTGGATGGAGATTGCTCTCAGATATGGCCGCCTGATGGCTAAGCCAAGCAGGGTCAGCGTTGACGCTGAGGCAACGCTCCTGGGACCCTTCATCATGATAGCATCATTGGCATCTTACATATTCGCTTTCCTTGCTTTTCTTGTCCCTGTCCCGCTTGGTTCACCACTACAGTTTGTAATGCAGTCTTCAGCGGTCACTACCACGCTGCTAGTGGTTTTGTGCGGGCTAACTCTTATCTGGCTCTCCAAGCCTCGACGGTTACGTAACCTCTTATGGTTACCATTTGTTTATGGTTACTGGTGCCTGCAGGCGTTTATCGCTTTGTACGCTGCTTTGCTCATTCTGCTACGCAGACCGAAGAAGTGGTTGAAGACTAGCAAGACCGGCTTCATCTCAAATCTTAAGGCGGATTCTTAATGCGAATATCTATGCGTGGCTATGAAAGGTTTCTAGCAACTGGCGGTGCAGGTTTCATTGGTCGTTCCTTATGAAGAGCTTGTTAACACAGGACTTGAAGTCACGATAATTGATGATTTGTCTACTAGAAGGCTTGACAACATCCACGGCTGTGCACAAAAGGGCGAAATGCATTTCTAATGTATGAAATCATGGATTTGCGAATCGTTCACAAGTGCGCGCAGAACGTGTGGTCAAGTGACTGTGACTTTTTCGACCTTTTTGCACCAGGGAATCCTTGCCCAGCTTTTCGTAAGTTCTTGGAATATTTCCTTTTGGATCTGTTCATTTGTTTTTTCGCAGCTCTCGTCTACGAGCGAAATGATAATAGTTGCCTTCTTGGTCACCCTCTCACCAGAGCTAGACCCATAAGCAGGTCTATCTAATCTGTTTTGTGGAGAAGAACTATAGAACCTTGTTCGCCATATTCGGATTTGGAATTGAAATTTGACAAGCGTCGCTTGCGATTGCGTTCTTGCTTTTCATAGTGTTTCTTTTGCGCTTGCAGCACCTGTTGCAGCATATTCTTGTGACTGCAGTATTGACTCGCTATTTGTTCTAGCGCGCAGACCCGGACAAGATTCCAGGCTTGCTTCAAATTCAGGTTCGGAATTCGACTTCTCACTAAATTTTAAGTATGACACGCGCCTGCAATCCTAGAAGGAGTGAAAGAAATGACTAAGAAGAAATCGGTTTGTTTAGTAAGCATAGCGTTCTTGATGGTTTCGATAGTTGCATTTGCATACCTTCCAAAAGCCTTTTCATCGACGACACTGCACACGGCCAGAGTGACTCCGACCACGACGACTCTTCCAGTAACTCAACTTAACTTCGAGGTAAACAAGACAGGTGATAACGTGATAAACAGAACCAGAATAGTGCTTCCCTCTAATGTCAACTACACGGGGGTCATTGCCCCCGTAAACGCGACAAGTGGATGGTACTACACGTATAACCTTGCTGATAATTCTCTCGACTTCACAGGCAATGTATCATGTGCCATAGGAGAAGCAAGTTGCCCCTCTGATGATTATTTACACCATCTATGGTTCAACATAACTATGCAGTGGCTATCAGTACCGCCTGGACAAGCTGTGTTCAGTGTTAACTGTTCCCTTACTACGATCTCACCCAGCCCAGGCTTAACGACGCAAAGCTCAAGCAACCCACAACTGGTGAACGTCACCTTTACCCCCCAGTTCAGCGCCACGATAACACCAAGTCCCGTCGTTAAGAGCAGCACTGCCTACCTGTTCTACATAACGACCACAAACACAGGAGCTGGCATAGGAATAAGCGAAATAAACATAACCTACCCATCAGGCTGGACATTCAACGCCCTGCTAACCTACAGCCCAGCAACATGGAGAACAAGTCAAGATGTGACTAAGCATATTTTGGCCCTCACAGGGCCAAACCTGGCGATAGGAGCATCTGCATGGGTTCAGGTCAACATGACGTCAGGAAGCACAACCCAGGACCCAAGCCACTGGAACTCAACCGCATGGAACGGCGGAGAAACATGGCTAGGAACATGCGATCTGCCAGTAGCCGTTGATAAAGACTTGCCTATCGTCCATATTGACACATCATCTTCCTTCTATGGCGTGGGTTCTGGAAACCACATCTGGGTTAACGCCACGGTGACCGAGGACCTCAACATAACAAAGTATGGGCTGACCGTTGCTAGCAACGACACAAGGTTCGGATTAGCCAGCTCTGCTATGACTACCTCCCTCATTTACACGTACTACTTCGCCAACACCAGCGCCATTCCGGATGGGCCTCTGTACGTTAATGTCACGGCTACAGACGCAGCTGGGCACTTGGGCCATGGAGATTCGTCCTACACCGTGGATAACAATGGTCCGAGTCTGTTATCGCTCAGGGTTAGAGATCCGGCCGACTTGCCAAGCATCGCAGGGGTCTACTGGATGTCAACAACCTCAGCAACTATAGATGTGAACGCCACCTTCTACAGCCCACTTGGCTGTGACCTGTCTGGGTCCTTGTACTTTAATGGGACACTGTTTGAGTCTTTTCATAACTATACGTGGACTACCACCGGTTACGATGTTCGTGGCGTAGACCTAGTGATCCTCAATATAACCTTGACTGATACTTGCTCGCCGGTCAACAGATTCACACAGACATGGAATATAGTCAGAGACAAGGTGTCTCCATCAGCCACAACGTTCACAGCATCAGCCATCTGCGGTGGAGCCATCATAAGAAGTCTTAACGCCACTGACATCGTCGGAATATATTCATACAGAGTATACGTGAACGGCACAAGGTGTACTTCTGATGTTACCATAGATCAACTAAATACTACCACAGCCCTCGTATCTTCGGCTAATTGGACCGCATTCAACAACGTGCTTGTACTAAACCTAACAACAAGCGGCGGCAAAGTTGCCAACATAACCATAACGGCCTTGGACTACGCCGGCAACGAAGGACCTGGAGGCACACCACAGTACATATCGATCCCCTTGGACCGATGGTCTCCGATAGAGCTACAGCCGGGTTGGAACCTGATAGGGCTTCCTCTCATACCCGCAAACAATGCCAGTGCGGCAGTGTTATCTTTGATTCTCAAGCAGGGCGCATCCGGGGTAATCGTTTACGGCTACGACAGCACCACGAACAGCTTCACACTTAACCCAGCCACGGTGGTAGACGGAAAAGGCTACTGGATTTACATGAATGCATACGATGTCATGATAGTCAGCGGCCGCGTATCTCCGACACCACCAGCCCTGCCACCAAACTACGATCTAGTCACAGGATGGAATCTCGCGGGCTACAAGTCCATAACCACACACAGCCCCCTCAGCTACCTGTCAAGTCTACCAACTACGCCTACAACCTACTTCGCTTACATCTACGTCTGGGACGCCATCGGCCAAACTTGGCAAATGAAAACAGGCTCCTCGGACACGCTATCCCCTGGACAGGGCTTCTGGATCTGGATGTACAGCAACCAGACTCTGATACCGCCGATACCCTAAACACCCCTTTTTCTTTTTTTGAGGTGACATGACAGTGAAAAGAAGTCTCTTAGTACTGGTCTTAGCAATACTGGTGATAGATCTAACGCCACTAGCTGTGTGCTCTCCGCCACCACCTTTGCCCATGACAGTTTACGGGACCGCTTTTATCCAGAAACCAGGAGGAACCGCAACAGCCCCAGGGGGGCTCTACGTATATGCCGAACTTCCTAATACAACACAAATCTCTAACACAACAACCGCCTCAGACGGTTCATACGCATTGGCGGTGACTGGACCACCGGACGGTACAGCATTTGACATATGGGTCCAAAACGTAAACATAACCAGACTAACTCTTCAATACTACGAAGTATTACCGCTGAACCTAACAGTCATAGACACGCTGGCCCCAGTCATAACCCCCATATCGCCAACATCCGGAGCCACAATAACATCCCCCGTATGGATAAACGCAACCCTAAACGACAACTTGGCCATAAACACAACAACCATAATCCTAACGCTGAACACAACGGCAAAAACTCCAGCTTACAGCCCACCGACTGGACTATTAGTCTACCAAACCGGAACACTAACCTCGGGCTTTTACATAATCAACGTCACTGTAGCAGATCTGGCACAAAACCGAGCCACCATAACATGGAACTTCACCATCGCGCCAATTCTGCCACACTTGCAGCTTAAGAGAGTAAGCGGCTGGTACTGGGTAAGCGACACGACAATCACCTCCGTCGTGGAGGGAGATGTTAACGGTGACGGGTCGGTTGAGATCGTGACTGGCGGGTACTATTATGATGGTACGCGTGATGTTGCTCAGTTGGCCGTCTGGAACGGAACAACTCTGGCGCTGAAACAAGTGTCAGTTTGGTACTGGGTCGGCAACACGA
>Ga0116138_1001788_pt1 | contig 11574 bp, 11 predicted proteins | sample June2015DPH_20_1_2_FD_88971 | JGI IMG/M metagenome (GOLD analysis project Ga0116138, IMG submission 88971) | Peatland microbial communities from SPRUCE experiment site at the Marcell Experimental Forest, Minnesota, USA - June2015DPH_20_150 | ecosystem: Environmental > Terrestrial > Soil >... | reverse complement strand
CACAGATGATGGAGCAGTGACGCTTACCGGCCCGTCCACGAAAGTGATCGACCTCGCTGGAAAGATGGTCCTCCCCGGATTCATCGACAGCCATTGTCATCCAACCGGTGCATACAAACACTTCTTCGAAATTAATCTGACAGGCCTGCCAACCCTTGAGGATTACTTACGAGTGATTAAGGACTTTGTCCAGCAGCATCCGACGTCCAAATTTGTCCGCGGCAGAGGCTGGAGCAACACGCTCTTTCCCAAGACCGGACCCGACCGAAAGCTTCTCGACGAAATTGCGAGCGACGTACCGATGGCATTTGCAGATGATGGCGGTCATGCGCGGTGGGTGAACTCCCGCGCGCTCGAACTTGCCGGCATCACAAAGGAGACGCCAAATCCTCCCGGCGGCGTCATCGAACACGACGCGGTAACAGGAGAACCGACCGGAACACTTCGGGAGAGCGCGGAAGATCTACTGGCGAAGGTGATACCTGATTATACCGTCGAGGAAATGACCAAAGGTCTCGAGGCGTATCAGACAATGGCACTATCATTCGGTATCACAACAGCGCATGCTGCCTCACTGGACGTCGGCGGGAGCGATACTCAGGCGTATGAAAATCTCAGCCAGTCATCCAAACTCTTCATGCGTTTCCGCGGATCTCTCTACGTCAACCCGAAAGGAGGACCGGAACAGGTCACAGCTCTCGTGGCGGAACGGGCAAAGCACAAGAATTCCCTTTTCCAGATCACGGGGGCGAAACTGTTCGTTGATGGAGTTGTCGAAGGAAGCACTGCGTATCTGATAAAACCTTACCTGCACATCAAAGATTTCCGGGGGGAACCGTTGTGGAAACCGGCCGACCTGAACAAGATGTGTGCCGACCTCGACAGAAACGGGTTTCAGATTCACGTACACTCTATTGGGGACGCCGCTACCGCGATAACGCTTGACGCAATGTCGTACGCAGCAAGTATGAACGGGAAGCACGATTCGCGGGGCATGATCACGCACTTGCAGCTTGTCGATCCGCAGGATGTCTCCCGGTTCAAGAAACTCAGAGTTACTGCAATTCCGCAGCCGTACTGGTTTATGAAGGATGATTACTACTACAAGATCCAGGTCCCTTATCTTGGCCAGAAGCGGGCTGATGAAGAATATCCCATGAAGAGCTTTTTCGATGCCGGCGTCATCGTCGCATCGTCGAGTGACTATTCCGTCACCATTCCATGCAATCCACTCCACGCGATCCAGATCGGCATGACACGCTGCAAGCTGGATCAAACGGACCCGAAAGAGGTTCTGTGGCCGGCAGAACGAGTCACACTCGATCAGATGATTGCCAGCTTCACCATCAACGGGGCCTACGCCAACTTTCTTGAAGGTACGACCGGGTCGATCGAAGTAGGCAAGATGGCTGACCTGATTATCCTTGACAAGAACTTGTTCAACATTCCTGCGACAGAGATCAGCAAATCGAAAGTCCTCCTCACCCTTTTCGAGGGAAAGGAAGTGTTCAAGGACAATTCATTTACGTACTGAAAACGCGAGCAACCGATGAAACTCCGCCTGGCCTTCGTCATCGCATCTGCATTGCTTTCGCTGTTCACACTCCATGCTCAACCATCCAGAGACCATAGCGTCGATTCACTTCTCGCCCTTATGACGCTCGATGAGAAGGTTGGACAGCTTGTCCAGTACAGCGGCGTGTCCGCCGAACACGAGGCGCTCCTGCGGCAGGGCAAGATCGGATCGTTCCTCAATATCGTCGGCGCAAAGGCCACGCGGGAAGTGCAGCGCATTGCAGTGGAAGAAACACGGTTGAGGATCCCTCTCATCTTCGGGCTCGATGTCATCCACGGGTTTCGCACGACATTCCCGATTCCTCTTGCGACTGCCTGCAGTTGGGACCTTGCGATGATTGAAAAGTCGGAGCGTGTTGCCGCCGTCGAAGCAACCGCTGCAGGAGTGAACTGGACTTTTTCACCAATGGTCGATATCGCACGGGACCCACGCTGGGGCCGCATTGCCGAGGGGGCTGGTGAGGATCAGTATCTGGGAGCCGCAATTGCTGCTGCCCGCGTTCGGGGATTACAGGGCACTGACCCGCAATCACCCACATCGCTTCTTGCCTGCGCCAAGCATTTTGCTGCATACGGGGGTGCTGAAGGAGGCCGGGATTATAATACCGTCGACATTTCCGAGCGGACTCTGCGGGAAATTTATCTTCCTCCCTTCAGGGCGGCTGTCGATGCGGGGGCTGGTTCGTTGATGTGCTCGTTCAACGAAATCTCCGGAATACCGAGCAGCGCTAACCGAAAGCTCCTCACCGATATCCTGCGCGGTGAATGGAAATTCGACGGTTTCGTCGTGAGCGACTGGAATTCGATTGGTGAGCTTGTCCAGCATGGAGTCGCTGGAAATTTGAAGGACGCCGCCCTCCTCGGTCTCAAAGCCGGCGTCGATATGGACATGGAAGCGGATGCGTATCACAATCATCTCACAACTCTTGTAAAAGAAGGACGCCTGAGCGAAAAAGAGCTCAATGAGGCAGTGCGACGCGTCCTGCGCGCCAAATTCCGGCTCGGACTGTTTGATAATCCGTATAAGAATTGCGACACCGTTCGGGAGAAGAGAGACATACTTACCAGCGCTCATCGGGATGCGGCCCGTGCGATGGCCCAGCGCTCGATCGTTCTACTGAAGAACAATGACAATCTCTTGCCTCTCGGCAAATCTGCAAGGACGCTTGCTGTCGTCGGTCCACTTGCTGACGACAAGAAGAGTCCGCTGGGTCCGTGGCATACGATGGGGAGGCCGGAAGATGTTGTTTCTGTTCTCGATGGCATTAAGTCGAAGGTCGGAGCGTCCACACGTGTTGTCTATGCGCGTGGGTGCGATGTGGAGAAAAAGGTAACAGATGGATTTACCAAGGCACTGGATGTCGCTCGAGGAGCTGACATCGTCATTGCCATCGTCGGTGAAACTGAGACAATGAGCGGGGAAGCCGCGAGTCGCTCTTATCTTGGACTCCCGGGCAGTCAGGAAGAGCTCATTCGTGCATTGCAGGCCACTGGGAAACCAGTGATTGTAGTGCTCATGAACGGAAGACCGCTGGCGATCGAATGGATTACCCAGCACGTCCCTGCAATTCTCGAAACCTGGTTCCTGGGCGTCGAGACCGGTTATGCTATTGCAGACGTCCTCTTCGGCGACTACAATCCCAGCGGCAAACTCACCACTTCATTTCCGCGCACGACCGGGCAGGTGCCAATCTACTACAACCATAAGAACAGCGGGCGTCCGGAAAATGATACGCTGCATTTCACTTCAAAATACATCGATGTTGAAAACACTCCCCTCTTCCCGTTTGGATACGGCCTCAGCTATACGTCGTTCGCATACTCACAACTGGATTTGAGCTCCAGGACTCTCATGGAAGGCGGCAGCCTGATCGTGAACGCCACGGTGAAGAACGCCGGAAATCGTTTTGGAGAGGAGATTGTTCAAATGTACGTACGTGACGAGGTCGCAAGTGTGACGCGCCCTGTGAAGGAACTGAAAGGATTTCAGAAGATTGCCCTCGGCCCCGGTGAATCAAAGCGCGTCCAATTCATACTGACCGCGGAGCAACTCAAGTTCTACGATCGCGACATGAAGTGGACAATTGAACCTGGTACATTCCAGGTGTTTGTTGGTCCAAACAGCTCAGAAGGATTGGAATCCCGATTCGAGTATCAGTCCAGATAGGAGGTAAGGGAAGGATGACCATCAAGAACATCGGCAATGCCGAGCACTATACGTGGGGTGTTGTTTGCGACGGATGGCGACTCCTGAACGGGAACGATCTGGCAGTCACACAGGAGTGTATTCCCTCGGGGCACGGCGAGGTTAAACACTACCACGCCAGGTCGAGACAATTGTTCTATGTGCTCGATGGCAAGCTCAACATCGAGGTTGCTAACCAGATCTTTGTGCTCGGTAAGGGCGATTCACTTGAAATCCCACCAACGTTCCACCACAGGGTCTGGAACGCCTTCGAAGAGGACGGGTCGTTCCTCGTGATCTCCGCTCCCACGACGGCTGGAGACAGGGTGAACCTGGAGCCGCTCCCGAATTCCGGCATTTGAATCTCTCGGCGGAAAGCCATAGTTTTGATTCATTACTGAATTCACCGCAACGCTTCGTCGCTGCGAGTCCGAACGCTAATGCGGAGGGCCGGCCGAAATGATTAAGAAACTCCTGCTTCTGTTCCTCTCCTTCTTCGTCCTCGACGTCCGGGCTGCCGAGTATCCCAAACCGCTTGAGGCGGATTACATTCTCAAAAACTTCCGGTTCACTTCGGGTGAGACGTTGCCCGAGTTGCGGATTCATTATCGGACAATTGGCCAGCCCCGGCGCGATGCGCAAGGCGTCGTAACGAATGCTGTACTTATCATGCACGGCACGACAGGAAGTGGTGCACAATTTATTCGCCCGGAATTTGCCGGTGAGTTATTCGGCTCCGGCCAGCCGCTAGATGCATCCAGCTACTTCATCATTCTGCCTGATGGAATCGGTCACGGAAAATCGAGCAAGCCAAGCGATGGTCTCCACGCCCGATTTCCGAAGTACGGCTACGTCGACATGGTCGAGGCGCAGTATCGGATGCTCACTGAGGGGCTCGGCGTGAACCACCTTCGGCTCGTGATGGGGACCTCTATGGGGGGTATGCACACCTGGCTTTGGGGCGAGCTGCATCCAACGTTCATGGACGCCTTAATGCCGTTAGCAAGTCTCCCCGGCCCAATCTCCGGACGAAATCGTGTATGGAGACGGATGGTCATTGACGCCATTCGCAACGATCTCGAATGGCGGGGGGGCGACTACGTCAAGCAACCTCAGAGTCTGAAGACCGCGGCTGAAATACTTTTCTTTATGAGCAGCAATCCGGTCGTGCGTCAGCAGGAAATGCCCTCGGTGGAGAAGGCCGACGCAGTGCTCAATGATTATGTTTCTGCTTATGTGAAGATTGCCGATGCGAATGACGTGCTCTATGCGGTGGAGGCCTCACGGGATTACGACCCGGCCCCGGGCCTCGAGAAAATCCAAGCGCCTTTGCTGGCTCTGAATTCCGCTGATGATCTCATCAATCCTCCCGAACTCGGCATCCTCGAACGCGGCATTAAACGAGTAACCAAGGGGAAGGCAATTGTTCTGCCGCTAAGCGACAAAACCCGCGGTCATGGCACGCATACGCTCGCAGCGCTCTGGAAAAACGAACTCGAGGAGCTCTTGCGTATTTCCTCCCATTGATCCCAAGAACAGCCCGGAGCAACAATGCCAGACCGGCAGGATTCGGAATTCACCTGCGAGAAATGTGGTAGCGATGTGAAGGATGAGGACCAATTCTGCCCTTCGTGCGGAGCCATCTTCAAGGAAGGTCTTGTCTGTTTGCGCCACAACTCAACGCCGGCTGAGGGAGTATCCGTCATCTGTTCAAAGCCGTTCTGTTCTCACTGCGGAGCATTTGTGAACAAGGTATTCTTCTGCGATGCACATTCGGAGTATGAGTGCTATGAAGGCATGGCGAGGGTGTTCGGACACTTCGACAATCTTCAGGCGCAGCTTGCAACGAACTGCATCTCTCAGGCAGGACTTCATCCGTTCATGTATTCTCGTTACATGAACCCCCTCCCTGACCTTTCACCCATCGCGGTTCCGCGTGTGTATCGAAATCACACAATTACAGAAATAAAGGTGCTGGTTCCTTTCGCCGAAGTGCTCAAAGCTGAGACGGCGCTGAGCGAAGTCGGCCTCACATCAATAGAATAGGAGTCATTCACATGCGTCACGATGACGAATCAACATCCATCTCCCATCATTTCAATCGACGCAATTTCCTCAAAGCCGGATTCACCGCAGGAGCTACGGTCGCGGCTTTTCCTTCCCTGGCCGCCGCGGACGAAGCAACAGGTTCTCCCTCACCTGAACCTGGCGTCAGACCGTTCGAGCTGGATGAGAGTACCATTGCGGATCTTCAAAATGCTATGAACTCCGGAAAACTCACCGCCCATTCCATCACGCGGAAGTATCTGGACAGGATCGCCGCCATCGACAAAAAAGGGCCTTCACTGAACAGCGTTCTTGAGATAAACCCCGATGCGCTTGCCATCGCCGACGCTCTCGACAAGGAGCGGAAGGAAAGGGGTCCCCGAGGACCGATGCACGGTATACCTGTCCTCATCAAGGACAACATCGATACGGCCGACCGGATGTCCACGACTGCTGGATCTCTCGCACTGGTCGGATCAAAGCCACCGGCTGATTCCTTTCTTGTCCAGAGACTGCGTGCCGCAGGTGCAATCATTCTCGGAAAAACGAATCTCAGCGAATGGGCGAACATACGTGCCAGCCGTTCCACCAGCGGATGGAGTGGACGCGGCGGCCTGACGAAGAACCCGTACGCACTCGACCGCAATTGCTCAGGATCAAGCTCAGGAACGGGAGCCGCTGTTGCCGCGAGCCTCTGTGCTTTAGGAGTCGGAACGGAAACCGATGGCTCGATTGTCAGCCCCTCCTCGATCAACGGGATCGTTGGGATCAAACCCACGGTCGGACTCGTGAGCAGGACAGGTGTCATCCCAATCTCCCATACACAGGACACAGCCGGACCAATGGCTCGAACGGTTCGCGATGCGGCAATTCTTCTGACCGCTCTTGCGGGAATTGACCCGGAGGACAATGCCACATCGGAGAGCCACGGGAAAACTTCCGCAGATTATACTCAGTTTCTCGATCCGAAGGGCCTTCAGGGCGCGAGACTTGGCATTGTTCGAAGATACTTCGGATTTCACGATGCCGTTGACGCACTGATGAATGAGGCATTTGAAGCGTTCAAGAAAAACGGTGCGGTCCTCGTCGATCCCGCAGATAGCGATGCGCTCGGTCAACTCGGTGATGCAGAAGCAATCGTTCTTCAGTATGATCTGAAAGCGGACCTGAATGCCTATCTTGCGCGCCTTGGACCTGATGCTCCGGTTCATTCGCTCAAGGAAATCATTGAGTTCAACGAGCGGAACAAGAAAACCGAACTGTCTTACTTCGGTCAGGACACCTTTATCAAGGCGGAAGCACGGGGACTACTTACCGACAAAGAGTACGTCGATGCGAGAGAAAAGAACCTCCGCCTTTCCCGTGCCGAAGGGATCGACGCGATCATGGACAAGTTCAAGCTCGATGCATTGATCGCTCCGACGGAAAGTCCGGCATGGGTCAGCGATCTTGTAACCGGCGATCATTTCCTCTGCAGCAGCTCGACCGCCGCCGCGGTGGCAGGATATCCGCACATTACAGTTCCCGCGGGATTCGTGTTCGGACTTCCCGTCGGGATTTCCTTCTTTGGTCGGGCATGGAGCGAGCCCACATTGATCAAACTTGCGTACGCTTACGAGCAAGCGACGAAGCAGCGAAAACCACCTCGATTCCTGCCGACCGCCGATACGCGTATCTGAATTGTTCTCTCATTGCGGGAGAATTGGGATTTAGTGTCCCATTCTATTTGCAGCTCGACATATCCAGGGCACAGACAGAATCTTCTCATTGTTTTCTCATTATGCTCATCCATCAAGAGGAAGGCTTCTTCGCATGGCACCGAACTCCCTCCAGCCGATCAAAGAATATAGAAGTCTTATTACTATCGCATTGTTCCTTCTCGTGGCGCTCTGCACATCCTGCCAGCCCCTTTCGGCCCAGCAGCCGGTAAAACCAGTGAACTGGGATGGCTTTCTATTCCTGCTCGGTGACTGGGTTGGCGAAGGAAGCGGAGATCCGGGCCAAGGGACAGGGGGTTTCACGTTCGCCTTTGACCTGCAGAATACGATCCTCGTCCGAAAGAACTACGCCGACTATCCCGCCACAAAGGATCACCCCGCGTTCTCTCATAACGATCTGATGGTGGTATACCGCGAAGGGGAAAAGTTCAAGGCCGTGTATTTCGACAACGAACAGCACATCATCAACTACACCGTGTCTTTTTCGAAGGATTCAAGGGCGGTTGTCTTCGTTAGTGATGTGATGCCAGGGGCGCCGCGCTTCCGGTTGACCAACACAAAACAAGGAACCGATTCGATGAAAATTACGTTTGAGATTGCATCCCCCGGCCAACCCGAAACATTCAATCGTTATATTGACGCTGTTGCGCGCAGAAAGAAGTAGAGCCAACATATTCTCTCACCTTTTCAGCGGCAGCAGTCATCCACAGCGTGAGAGGAAATCTGCATGGATGGAATAAATACAAAACCGGGACCACAGCCGGGAATCCTGGCAATCGGTACGGCAAACCCGCCGAATCGCTACACGCAGGAACAGATCTACGATCTTGCCTCGAAGCACTCAGAATTCTATCGCAACCCCCGGATTCGCCAGATTTTTCTGAACAGCGATATCGATTTCCGCCACCTGTATCTCGACATTCCCTCTTTCACCCGACCAGAAACTGTCGACGAATTGCACGGGCGGTACCGCCGCGGCTCGATAGAAATCGGTGTGCAGGCAATTAACCGGTGCCTCGCCAATGCAAACGTGGGGCCCGGTGATATCGACTGCGTTATCGCCGTCTCCTGTACCGGTTATCTCTGCCCCGGACTGGCCGAACTTTACATCAAGGAGCTTGGGTTTCGAAACAATGTCCAGCGGGCAGATCTTCTCGGTATGGGTTGTGCCGGCGCAATGCCCGGTCTGCAACGTGCGTTCGATTTCGTCCGAAGCTACCCCGACAGGAAAGCCCTGGTTGTAACGGTCGAGATTTGTTCCGCGTGTTACTATGTCGACGATTCTCTCGAAACAGTCGTGGGTAATGCCATTTGTGCTGACGGCGTAGCTGCCGTGCTTGTGGGAATGACAGAGGATCGAACGCTCCCGAAGATCCGAGGATTCGAAACGCACCTTGAGCCATCCATGATCGATACCGTCGGCTTCGAACAGCGCGAAGGCATGCTCCGCATCATTCTGGCAAAAGATATTCGCGATCTTGCCGGAAGCCTCGCCTGCAACCTCATCAACCAGATACTGAAGAACTACGGGCTCGCGAAAGAACAGATACAGCACTGGGTCCTGCACTCCGGAGGTCGCAAGGTGATTGATAGTATGCAGACTACTATCGGCCTGACCGACGATCAGCTCCGGCACAGCAAGTTCGTTCTACGTAACTTCGGGAACATGTCCTCCCCGACGGTCGTCTACGTTTTGGATCAGGTGCTGAAGGAAAGCGGCGTCGGCCGAAAGCCGCAGCCAGGAGATTTCGGAATTATGCTCGCCCTCGGGCCCGGCCTAGCTGTCGAGGGAGCACTTCTTGAGTGGTAGGAATGGCGTTCTGTTCGGGCAAGGGCAATGATTGGTGGCGGTAGAAGTCAATGGAGGTCTGCTATGAAAACATCGGCAGCATCGGTTCCAGCTCTTTTGCTCCTCGCTTTGTCATTCGGAGCCTGCACCAAGTCAAATAACATTCTGCTTGGTCATGTCGAGGAAAAAGTCGGTAGCCACGTTGTGATCGTCACCGACTGCTACAAAACAAGCGTGCCGCCTCCTCAGCTCCTCAAGAGTGCAAGCGACAAGCCGTTCTATCGCTTCACTCCCTGCCTTGACGCCGATGTTGTCATCGACGGTGACCAGCTTATTGTCAATGGGAGATCCTACGGTGCGATTAAGCAGACTGATACCGTCATCGTCGATCACGGAAAGGTCTTGGTTAATAATGCCGTGGCGCCCATCGCCGGCGCGGCAAACTGAAATCCGTCACGAATCTTCATCATTGGAGAATTCATGGACGAGAACGAACTCATCGGCCAAATCCTCAACACGTGGCGCGTTCATGATCGCATCAATGTTCATCTGCTTCAGCACGTCTCGCCGAAAGGGCTCAAAGCCGTTCCATCAGGGTCCAGAGGAAGAAACGTCTCCCAGGTATTTGCCCATATGCATAAGGTGCGCCTCGCATGGCTCAGGTATAACGCGCCGGTATTGATCAAGGGTATCTCCTTTTTCCGAAAAGGGACGTCCCCGGGACGGGCGGCACTTCGGTCCGAACTCCGGCTGTCGGGTAAGGCCGTCGAGAAGATGCTCCTCTCCGCTCTCAAGGAAGAACGCAGCATCAAATCCTTCAAGCGCAATCCGGTCCGATGGATGGGATATCTGATTTCGCACGAGTCGCATCACCGTGGCCAGATCGCTCTGGCACTGAAACAGTCTGGAATGCGTCTCCCGCAGGATGTCGCCATCCGCGGTCTCTGGCAGGAGTGGTACTGGGGCAAACTCTGAGTGCGCTACGTGCACAGAGTACCATACCGACGACAGGGAGGAAAAATGGAAGAAAACGACGACCGTTCACCTGCCGAAGTGCTCGGCCGCCTCAAATCGAATCGCTTCATCGTGGGGATCCCATTCGTGGTCCTCATCGCTGACTTATTCGTGCGCTCGATGAGCAACTTTGATTTCTCAGTGATCCGACCCGTTGAATCGGTGATTTTCAGTATTGCTGCCATGTCGCTCTTGAGTGCGGCACATTCTGACAAACAACTCTCTCTCAAGACATACCGCATCGAGATGTGGCTCGCCCTGGCATTCATTCTGGGCGCCCTTCGTGACGGACTCTGGGCCGCCGGGATGAGCATCCAGGATGTCAACATCATTGACCTGGCAATCGGCGTAGTTGGAGGCGTTTGCGTATATTTCTGGACACACCGATCATCGCTCGTGCTCACCGCCACGCGGATTGGTCCCACCCGGCCAGCCGACACTTCGCAGGAAACCAGCCAGCAACGTCCCGCTGATTACTGAATCGTGAAACCGTGAAGCCAGATCTCCCTAACCTCCTGAACGGTTCAGAGCAGACCATTCAATCTAAATCAAGCCAGAGCAACAACAAGGTTCCTATGAGAACAATCTTTCTTCTCAACATCGGTCACGCAACGCTCCAGTCCCTACAATCTGAGGCCGAACAGTTTTGCCGGGTACAGGGAGTTCAGATTGGTCAGAACGCCGGCATTCTTCTCAACGTGGTTGCTCAAACGACAAAGTTTATGACAACTGTCGGGGGTGATCCGAAATGGTTTGGGTACTTGGCGATCGACAGCGGTACAAAACAGATCATCGGAACGTGCGCATTCAAAGGGGCGCCGACGAAAGAAAAGACTGTCGAGATAGCCTACTTCACTTTCCCTGAATTCGAAGGAAAGGGGTATGCGACAGCGATGGCTTCCATGCTCATTCATGCAGCGCGGTCCAACCCTGAAGTCGAGAGCGTCATCGCACACACCTTGCCCGAAACCAACGCATCAACATCAATTCTTCAGAAGCTCGGTATGAAGTTTGTGGGAGAAGTCATCGATCCGGAAGATGGCCGCGTGTGGCGATGGAGCATGGACAGAGGCTAACAACCACGACTTCGATATTCATGATTCCTTGATCGATATTCGATATTCACTGGGTGAATCCTGAATATCGAGCAATCGAATATCGAACGCCGAAGTGTTGAGAAACATCTGACTGTTGTCGTTCGCTGTCCTCCACCTTTGTTGACACTCCACGCATTTTGCGTTACCTTT
>Ga0116138_1001783_pt1 | contig 11591 bp, 15 predicted proteins | sample June2015DPH_20_1_2_FD_88971 | JGI IMG/M metagenome (GOLD analysis project Ga0116138, IMG submission 88971) | Peatland microbial communities from SPRUCE experiment site at the Marcell Experimental Forest, Minnesota, USA - June2015DPH_20_150 | ecosystem: Environmental > Terrestrial > Soil >... | reverse complement strand
GGTCCAGTCGTTGCCCTGGCTCCTCTTCAGCCATTCGGCGGGATTGGGCCAGTCGAGCCGCCCGGAAACGTACTTGATCTCACCATGGAGGTTGAACTGGAAGACGTACTCCCTCGTCCTCACTTCGTCGTAAACGCCGTACCTGATGGGGTAGCTGACTTTCGTGTACTCCCGGGCCCCCATTAGCTGTGTGGTTATTGTCATTTTATCGGTGCCGTAGACCATGCGTGCAGCCTTTCCTCCAGGGCTTCTCCATCATTATAGGACTGAAACCCCACTAATTACAACGGCGCTTGCGCCACGGGTTTACGAAAGTAAACGAAAGTTGACGGTTTTGGACGACTTTTGGGAAGACCGTTCCTTCGCCCCAGGACGAGGGCGGCGCGGAGGCAGCGGCCCGTGCTATGGCGATCTTCGACCGGCGCCGCGGGGCGGACTCGACGAAGCACGCATCCGAAAACGATCCCCTATCTGTCCTGCCCCACAAGATCGTGTATAATCAGAAGAGGGGGAGGGTACACGGAACAGGAGGAGATAAGGTCATGCGGCAGGCGAAAAGGGAGATACGAGACAAGAACGTCGTAGAGGGCATCCTGAGGGACTCACCCGTAGGGAGGCTTGGCACAATGGGCCGCGACGGCTACCCGATGGTAAAGCCCTTGAATTTCGTTTATCTAGACGGACGGATATATTTCCATTCCGCCCGCGAGGGCGAAAAGATCGCCGACATGGCGAGAGACGACCGCGTCTGCTTCGAGGTCGATTTAGCCGTTGCGTTCGTAAAGGCCGTCGGTGACCCTTGCGGCGCCGGCTGTCTTTACCGGAGCGTCATCGTCAGGGGCCGGGCGCGCGTGGTCGAAGAACGGGACGAAAGGCTGAAGGCCCTCAAGGGGCTGATGGAAAAATACCAGCCCGAAGGCGGGTACGGCGCCTTTCCCGAAGAAAAGCTCGCGATTACCGCGGTCGTGAGGATAGATATCGTGGAGATGACGGGTAAGGAACGGTTGGCGTAAGCCCATGAGGCGCTGTCTTGAAGGATAGTTCAGGCTGACCGGTAGGTGAAAGGCAAGATTGCGGCGTAGATCGTGCGTACACAGAATAAGCATAGGGATCGTTATGAGCAACAGGAGCATGCGCATCGAATATGCCGTATGGGCCCCACTATTCGCCATCGCCGTGCTGTCCGCGTGGGCAGCGAGCCGTTACGCCTATTTTCCGGGGGACGTGACCGCCGAAAGGTGGGTGCAATCCCTGTTCCCCCACGATCTCACCTGGGCCCAGGATATCTCGATGTCCGCCGAGTTCCCCTGGCTCCTCGTCATAGTGGCCGTCGTCTTCGCCTTCTCATGGGTACTTGCCGGATGGCGCATCGCCCTGCTTTCCGTCCTCAGCCTCGCGGGCATGCTAGCTTTGGGCCTGTGGCTCGGCCCGGTTGTCGGCCGGCCGAGGCCTTCTCCGGATCTCGTCCATGTTGAGAAAAGACTTTCGGGCTACAGCTTTCCTTCCCTATTCGCCCTCCGATGTGCCGCCACTCTCGGTTTCCTGGCAGTCCTCGCTGCCTGGAAGGGCGCAGGGCCGACGCGCGTCGCAATACCGGTCGTCTGCGCCGCCCTCCTCGTTCTCGGCTGGTTCGCCCGGATAGCGCTCGCGGCCCATTGGCCGAGCGACGTCCTTATCTCCTACTACCTGGGCGTACTCTGGGCCGCCTTCCTGATCCGGATAGGGCATGGAGGGCCGGCGGCCGGGAAGAACGGGTAAGTGCATCGCGAACAGTTGCGTGGGTGGGCGTGTCGCGCGTGGAAGGCGAATGGCCTGCGCCGGCTGAACCTTAAATATACGTCGGCGATGAAGTTGAGTGCATTCCGGGCGAGGCCGAACCGCATGGCAATCTTCTCGAACAATGTATCGCCGGGCATTACCCGGCTTGAACGGTTTACGTCCAGTGACAATATTACAATGAACGCCACTTTGCCCTGCGTGGGGTTGAAGGGGTAGAGGTTGACTCCGGGCGCCGGACTTCCGGGACCGTGTAGCGGAGCGCCATCTATGGAGGTTCCGATGGATGAATTCGAGCAGTGGCCGGGTTTGCCCCTCGATAAATGGAAGGACACCTATGAGACGTTGCGGTTATGGACGCAGATCGTGGGGAAGGTCCGGCTGAAACAGGCGCCTCTCGTGAACCACTGGTGGAACGTGCCTTTTTATGTCACACCCGCAGGGCTCACCACCTCTATGATGCCGTACGGCAGGGGCGGATTCGAGGTACGGTTCGATTTCGTGAGGCATCTGCTCGCGGTCGATGTCTGCGGAGAGAGAAATGAGAGCAGAACCATGCCGCTGTCGGCGTGTCCGGTTGCTGACTTCTATCATCGTTTCATGGACCTCCTCCGTTCGGTTGGCATTGACGTTCAGATATGGACGATGCCGCAAGAAGTGGAGACGCGAATACCTTTCGAAGAGGACACTGCTCATGCCACCTACGACCCTGAGTACGCGCAGCGCTTCTGGAGGATCCTCGTTCAATCGGAAAGGATATTCCAAATCTTTCGCTCAGGTTACATAGGCAAGTGCAGCCCCGTCCACTTCTTCTGGGGCGGCTTCGATATGGCGCTCACACGTTTCTCCGGCCGCCCGGCGCCTCCGCATCCGCCGGTCCCCTTTTTGGCCCACTTCGTCGTGCTCGAAGCCTATTCCCACGAGGTGAGCAGTTGCGGGTTCTGGCCTGGGAGCGGCGCCCTTCAGGAACCGGCATATTACTCCTATGCCTATCCCGAACCGGAAGGCTTCAAGAACTCTGAGGTGAGCCCGAACAAAGCCTTCTACTCGGCCGAGATGGGCGAGTATATCCTCCCCTATGAGAGGGTCCGAAACGCTGACGATCCAGATGGCGAGCTGCTTGTTTTTCTGCAGAGCACCTACGTTGCGGCCGCAGAAACTGGACATTGGGATAGAGGAAGCCTCGAGCGGGTTTAGCTGCCAATGCACCAGGACTGTCACAGAATCAGGTCCGCTGTGCCCCTTTCACCATCTACCCGGATGACATCACCATTGTGGATGGTGGCCATGAGCCCTTTGATACCGACAACAGCAGGAATCCCGTACTCTCGCGCATACCCTGAAGCAATGGCTGAGAGACCTCCCCGCTCTGTGACCAATCCGCTTAGAAATGGCATCAACGGTGCCAGTTTTGGTGATGGTACTTCACAGACGAGAATTGTCCCGTGTGGTAATGGGTGGAGGTCTTCCAAATTTCTGATGACTGTGCAAGGACCCTCGACAACACCGGATGACGCCGTGATCCCCTTCAGTTTACGGAGAACAAGGTGTCGATTCGTTGGTAACTCCTCCAGCGGAATGTGTGGGGCAACCGATTCGCGTGACACTAATAAGGTTTCCATCTTCCGTCCCTCCTTGTTTGCCTTTATTCTCAAAATATCCCTAGTATCATGATAGCAACCAACCCTTGACAACGCAACTCATTTAATGTTAAATGCAATTAAGCGCAGCTTAATTGCTATTCTGGAGCTTGAATCGTGATTGTGAACATGAATCAACTGCGTTCTTTTTATGTGGCAGCAAAACTGAATAGCATCTCGAAAGCTGCCCAGGCACTCATGGTAACGCCACCTGCTATTACCATGCAGGTCAAACAACTTGAGGAAACGGTAGGGGTCCGGCTTCTCGTCCGGGATGGAAACTCCATTCGGCTCACAGACACCGGAGCGATTGTGTTTAAAAAGGCTGAGCTAATTTTCCAAGAGATTCACGAGATGGAGGGCCTTCTGGAGGACGTGTCCACGGGGAGGTCGGGAGAACTACGTGTAGGATGTCCGGAAGGGCCGTTAAAACTTCTTATGCCTCTGATCACAGCTTTCAAGAAAACCTATCCAGGAATCAGGGTAATCCTTGACCAGGGGTCAAACGCAGAAATGGTCAAAAGCATCGAGGATCACCGCAACGAACTTGCAGTTATCCGGTATAGGCCCAGCAGCAGCAGGCTAAAAATCAAGGTAATCTGGAAAGATGAAGTAGTCCTCGTTGCGTCACCGAAAAGTGTACACTTACCTGGCTCGGAAATCTCTGTTATGCAATTATCGCAAATTCCATTAGTCCTCAGGCGCGAAGGTTCTGGGGTCAGAGAGATCGTCCTTGAATATTTGCGGAAATTCAAGGTAGCCCCCCTCATCGCAGTGGAGTCAGCGAGCGCTTCTCTTCTCAAGGAATTTGTGCGGCAGGATGCGGGGATAGGCTTCGTGGAACAAGATGCAATAGATGAAGAGCTCAAAAATGGCACTTTGAAGCTGGTACAAATCCTCGAAGGATATCCCACAATCGAATTTGGGATCGGATACCGGAACCGCAAGGACCTCTCTCCAGCAGCCTGGGCCTTCCTCAGGCTCCTCGATAAATCAGAGCATCTGCTGTCGGTCTTAAAGTAAAGAGCCTATCAAGGTCAGATGCTTGCTTATCGTCCAGAGCGATAGCTTCGTTGGCACTGAAACGCCGCGCTCTGTTTCTATCTATAGTTCTCCGTGCTTCATGCTTCTAATGTCGTTTAGTCGTAGATGGAGGAGATACTCTTCTCCTTCCTGTAGTCCACAAATTAAAAAGCTGATACAATGGTGAAGGTTTCGAACGGCAATGGACGGATGGTCAGGTGTACCATAATAACACTCCGGACGCAGAGAACTCTTGCCAGCACCGTTGTTATGATCGGGAATGAATGCGGCTTCCTTTCCTATGGTTACGGACCCGTGAACCGTGCGCAGGAGGGGTGAAAAAGGAGTGTCCCATGCTTTCAGGACCTCGATATGAAGTAACCGGCGAAATCGGGCGCTTCGACGAAAGGGACAACATTCAGGCCCGAGCCCGCCTGCAGCCTGCCTCCGAGGACTTCATCGACTTCTATAAGCGCCATCCCGAGTGGGAGACTGGGGACAACGAGGTCCGGGCCATTTCCGAATTTACGGGAAGTGACCTCGACCACCCCTTCTTTCTCGAGGAGATAACGACCGTAATGAAGGGCGGCGCTGAGGATCTGGTAGACGGTCCCCTCTCCCCGGTCAAAGCCCATATCTCTGCGGAAAGGACAACGGAGAAGATCAAAGGGGTTCGCCCGATTCCTGGGCGCCGATCTCGTGCGCGTCGGCCCCTTGAACCCCGCCTTTGTCTACACCCATGTAGGCAAAACCCAGGGCGATCCGAAGAGGGCTTACGGCGCCCCGATCCGGCTCGTGCATAAGAACGCCGTGACCATTGCCATAGGCCTCGATCCGCTCCTCATGAAGACCGGTCCCACCCTTCCTATGGCCACCGAGGTGATGAAGGTCTACAACAGGCTCGCTGCGATTTCCAAAATGCTCGCCGGCTACATCCGCTCCTTGGGCTACCCCGGGCGGGCCCACATTGTGAGCAACTACCAGACCCTCTGCATCCCCGTCGCTATCGATGCCGGGATGGGTGAACTTGGCCGCCATGGCATAATGCTTACGAAAGAGCTGGGGAGCGCTCTCAAAATGGCGACCGTGACCACCGACCTCCCCCTGATCTATGATCCCCCTGTCGATATCGGTGCAGAAGAATTCTGTCAGGACTGCAAGATCTGCGCGGAGAGCTGCCCGAGCGCTGCCATACCCTTCGGCGACAAGAAAGTCGTGCGAGGTGTGAAGAAGTGGGCCATCAACTCCCAGGCCTGTTTCAAGATATGGAGGGAAACGGGCACTGATTGCGGCGTCTGTATCGCTGCCTGCCCATGGACGAAACCGAGAACGGCGTTCCATCGCCTTGCCGCTGCCCTCGCGACCCGTAAGAGAAAAGCAGGGTGGTGGATGAGCCGTGCCGAGAAACTCTTCTACGGTAAGTTCAAACCCCGCAAAGAGCCTTTCTACTTCGAGGAGCCGAATCCCATATGGAAGAAATACAAGCCGCTTCGGTAGAGCGCAAGTCGGCAAGACAAGTCGGAACCGAGAGATGTTTTCAGGTCCTCGGCCGCCCCGGACGTCCCCGTTGGACTACCCCGGGACAGTTTTGAGTTTTGAGTTTTGAGTTGTAACTGTTACCATCTTCCCAGACAGCTCATCCCCCCCTGCGCCGAGGCATAAATGTCCTCCCAAAGCAGGCACGATTTTCGAACCGATGAGAATTGGCCCATCGCTACAGGTAATAACAATTTCTGCTAAAACCGGTCGAGATATAGGCCAAACGGCCTCTTTTCCGGCTGAAAGTGTACTTTTTCCGAAAAGGCGAAATCTCCGGATTTCCCTTGTCCTTCCTTGGTTTTTTGGGGAGGGGGTGTACGAAAGTGTACGAAAGTGTACGGTTTTGAGGAAGGGGGCGACGAAAAACAGTGTTGAGTGTTGAGTTTTGAGTGTTGAGTGTTGAGTGTTGAGTTATAGGGCCGAACAACTCAAAACGCAAAACTCAATCCGCGTGTTGAGTTTTGAGTCGTAAAAGTCAACCTCTCGCCGGACAGGCAGCCAGGCGGCAGGGCACGATGAAGCGGCGATTCAGTTGTCAAAGAGCCGAGCCGGTCGGATGTTTGGGACCGGCCAAAAACAAATCTATCTCATCGGCCTCAGGCCTTACAAAGCAGGCAATCCGGCCGCTGACCAAATTTTCTCTCAATCGATTTTCCCTGTCAAAGTGACAACCAGGGGTGACAAGGAGGGGTGACAAGCAGAGGTGACATTAGGAGTGACAAAAAGCATCTCAAAAACTTTTTTTGCGGGCCGAAGGCGGCCATTCGCCCTGCACCGGGGTATAGACCCCCTCCTCTTGAAAGCAGGCACGATTTTCGAACCGATGACATGGCTCATCGCTAGAGGTAACAACATAATGTCCTTCTTTGTAAAAAGGGCGGGGCCATTTGCCGATCCTGCCACTCGATGCTTAGTGAATAACGCACTGGAGACATCCAATCGGGCCCGGCACGGTATGAAGAATATGGGCTGCGGGGAGGCTGTCAAGACAAACGTGAAGTATGCGACGAAATCCATAGGTCCGAGACGGGTGCCGTAAACGTGCAGTCCTCCTGCAAAATACGAGGATAGGTTTCTAGAGATATGTATCGATGAGGAGACCGCTTTTTTCTTCCGGAGTCGGCGCGGTCATGTGGCGCCGGTACGCTGCTATCGCCATAGTTCTGAGGGGCTCATTCAGGCTGACATTTAATCTCAGGGCTTCAGTGACTTGTGGGAGCCGGTCGATGTTCGTCAACGGCGCAGCCGATATCTCAATTACCTCAGGTCTTGTCCGTACGGCGGGGATGAGGTTAAGCTGCCTGAGAGGCGAACGCCTTTCCCCACGAATAACAATATTGGTTGTCCGTACCGCCAATGCCTGCACGAAAAAAACCACCTTCCGGTTTTCTCAGGCTGTCTGGCGGCTCCGGCGATCTCGTAAAAAGAGGCAGTATCTAGGATGAAAGACCCGGCGCTTTCCGTCCTATCCTTGCGGACAGTTTGGCTTTTTCAGTACCTGTCTGTGTTATACTATGTCATATCAACCATGTCAAGAAAAAAAGAGGTTCGGAAAAATAAATTGCTCTTGGTTTCAACTGGCAATATGCACTTGCTCGAGAAATCTGTGTGCGTTGAGTAGTAGGTGGAGGCTCTGTCCCAACGCCAAAGAGGCCAGTCGCTGAAAACTACGTGTCTACACGTCGCTCTTTCTCACCCCTGACGGACGCCAGGCCGGAGAAATAACCCTCTGTCCTTTTTCCTGTGCGAGGGTCGACGCATGCGTCACCGTATGCTCGCCGAACTTGTCATTGACGTTATCGACGGCCTTTACCAGGGCGGCCTTTCTGTCTTCGTCTGCTTGCCCGAACAGCGGCAGCTGCTCCTCGCCCTTAGAAAGCGAGGAGAGGGAGACGCCTAGGAGCCTGACACTCTTCTTGAGGCGTATCGTATCGAGGATGGACACGGCAGAACGGTAGACCTCACCAGTGTCGTTCGTTGGCGCGGCCAGGGTGATCTGTTTTGTAAAGGTCTTGAAGTCGGGATACCTCACGGTAAGGGTGACCTTCTTCCCTTTGTAGCCGTAGCGCCTAGCCCGGCGGCCGACCCTCTCGCTCAGGCGCAGGAGGCAGCTTGCAAGCTCTTCCCGCTTCCAGATGTCCTTCGGCAGCGTGATGCTGTGCCCTATGGATTTAGGGTCCGCAGAGACGACCTCAAGGGGCCGTTCCAATACCCCGTTACCCATGGCCTTGAGCTGATTCCCGAAGACGCCGAATCTCCTGACGAGAAGGGGAAGGGACGCCCTGCCGAGCTGCCCGCAGGTGGTGATGCCCATCGCTCGGAGCTTCTCTTCGGTATGGGCGCCTATGCCCCAGAGCTTCTTTACGGGAAGAGCCTCGAAAATGGACGGGATGTCCGCCTCGTCGATCCAGCGGAGGCCGTCGGGCTTCGCGAGGTCGCTCGCTAGCTTGGCGACGAGGACGTTCGGTCCGAGGCCGACCGTGCATGTAAGGCCAAGCTCGGTCTTAACGGCGGCCTTGATGCTGCGTGCCAGGTCGACCGGACCGCCGAAGAGATGGTGCGAGCGGGTGATATCGAGGAAGACTTCGTCTATGGAATAGATTTCCAGGTCACGGGTGAATCGAAGGCAGATCCCTTCGAGATGCCTGCAGACCTCGGCGTATTTCGCGTTGTTCCCGATCACGAGGATTATATGGGGACAGAGTCTCTTTGCCTCGCGGGTTGTCATGCCCGTCCTTACGCCGAAGGAGCGGGCTTCGTATGAAGAGGTAGTGATAACCGTCCTCTCCCCGGCGCCAGTGACCGCTATGGGCTTGCCCCTGAGCTCCGGGTTATCCCGCTGCTCGACGGAAGCGAAGAAGGCATCCATATCTACGCAGACGATTATCTTCGCCATCCCCATATTCTACCTGGACTCGGATTCGGGAGCAAGGAAGAGGTTAATCGACTCTTTACAACGGGAAATAGCCGACGTGTCTCGTGTCTCTTCTTGCCAAATCACACTCCACATCCCGTATAAACATAGCGATGATCCGACGCATCCCAAAAAAAGAAGGGGGCGCTATGACGAAAGCGGAAATGGTAACAAAGTCCGGCGGAGGCGGCTGGAATCTGATATAATTGGGTGCTCACGAGGTATACAGATGTAGAAGGCATACAATACGAGAATAATGATAAAGGACAGCAGCCATAAGGAGTAAACGTAATGGAGATCAGGTATTTATTTCCCTCTGCCTTGCTGTGGTTACTGGTCTTTAGGTTAAACGCTTACGCCCAGACCGCCCAGCGAGGAGCTGTCCCTAAGCCTCCCAACGTCCCCGGAGGTCCTGGCTCTCTTCCTTACGCTTCAGGCAGTTCTTCCTTTGATGGCTTCATAATGCGCATAATCCTGATTTTCGTGGCCGTCGTAATCCTGGCGTCTATCGCTTTTTATATCTTTCGTGCTCTCGTGAGATTGGCCGATTGGAAACGGGAGAGAAGACTGAGGCGCCTTGGGATTCCAACACGGAAGGACCGCAGACAGCGTTCATCGCGGCTATGACAAACTTGGCGTGGCCCCAGACGGAGGGTGAGCCCTTATTAATAAGCATTCCTGATAATCCGGCTCACGGGGCAGAAAATGCTACAATGAAAGACCTAACCCCATTGATTCACGGGTGCGGATCATAGAAGAGCTTGTAAATGAGTCCGGGGTGTCCCTCACCGAGGTTGCCAGTCTGATCGGCATTTCGCCTTCCGGCGTGGGAAATGTGTTGAAGCGAGTTCAGGCGGATCGGTAAGTGAAAGGAGTGAAGAACGTCCCTATACTTCTTTCCTTCCTTTGAAGTGGAATTCGCCAATTGGTAATGTTGTTGAGTGAGGCGGGTAAACCGGTTCCTCTGTGCGGACGGGGCGAGTCGCTACGCCGTTTGGCAGGACCTCTAGGGGATCAGGTCCTTTTGAACCACAGGCCAATTCGGGAGGGAGAAAATGAGTTCGTTTGAACCATTAGACGCGGTGATTTCAGGCTATGCGTATGAAAATGCCACTACCGCCATCGGTGTCCTTGAGGAGGGCCGCAACACGAAGCGATGGATCTCTACGGAAATGCTTTGCACGTTGGATAATTTCGTCAACATTGTTCTATTCAACGAACGCATTTTCCTAACCGGGTGTGCTGACCTTAAAGATAACTACTTCGTGCCCAGGGATGCCAAATACGCGGCCAGTGAAGCTGGACGGCGCCTGTTTGATGAGGCGCGGATCTTTTTCCCAACGCAGCATATAGAAGGAGATTCAAACGCGGTTGAAGGACGGGTAAGGCGGATGCTCGATTCCGTGAATGTGCAGGAGAGTCCGCTATTCGTGATCGAGTGCGCATTCCCTAAGAATAGGCTGAAAATCCTCCAAGAAATGGTGTACCTAGACGTGTACTTCATCGAGTATGCTATAGAACAATACGGAACTGACAGATTCAAGCCGGTGTTCCCAGGAGAGCATCTATACCTAGGATTGAGACGCGAAAGAATTGCCGTTCCCCATGCAACATACACTATGGCGAATGTACCGGGCCGCCGATTACGCTCTATCGTCAGGGAAAGAATGGAAAAGCTGAACGCCTTCGTCGCCCAGGGAGTACCGATGCTCCCGGGACTTCCGCCGATATTTGTATCGCGAGTACTTCACGATTGCGGGGATGGTTCCGATTTCGTTCTCACCCTTCTCAAAATTCGAAGCAGCCCTGCGATGACGAGTTTCCGCAAATGGCTGGTTAGGTGCTATGAACTGTCGCGCAGCACGGATTTGGTGGAGCGGGAAAAAGGCGCTGCTGCGCTCGAAAAACTCAATCAGTTCTCACCAGACGATGATTTGTCCGCAACGGACTTTGGGGTAGGCCTTCTCAAAATCGCAATAGACGTTGCGAAGCTTGATACCCTGGGTGTGATTGCGGAAATTGCAGCACCTATAGTCAAGTATCTGGGAGGTATTTCTTTTTCAGGGCTACGGCAGTTCAGAGATAAGAATACTGGTCTGCAGACGGTTACAAAATTCCTTAAGGACAATTTTGGCGACCAGTTCAATCGCAGCGAGATGGATTTCATTTCCACTCTTCTAAAGCTGCCCGATAATCTGGCCGATTGGGGGAAAGAAGATACTGCGTTTAGTGTGCGCGGGGGCCGTCTGTACGGGCAGGCGCCGCCACTTGCCCGTCCATGCGTCGTGCAGATAGAAGACGCGCCGTATGTGAACAACGCCCAAAAAGATTTTGCCGACCTGTTGGACCGCTCCCAACGGCTTACACCAGAATTACTTCGCAAAATCGAAATAGAAGAGGAGGGTAACAAAAGAAAATAGAGGCCATAGTTTGAAAGTAGAGTTGGGAGGGACATGGGGGACGTAGTTGACCAAGTTGACAACGCTGATGGCAAAATTTGGTATCTGGGGAGTATCGAGTGTGGGATAAGTCACGTTAGTCAACTACGTCCCTGAGTCGCTCCTAGCAGGGGTAAGGGGTGCAATGTCAAGAATAAACAGGCTGTTGAAAAACTAACTGCCCAAGCAGGTTTCATACCACCCCACACCATGTGTAACCCTCTTCTCCCTGAAGACTCGGACGAGGAGAAGCAGGAAAAG
>Ga0116138_1001771_pt1 | contig 11624 bp, 7 predicted proteins | sample June2015DPH_20_1_2_FD_88971 | JGI IMG/M metagenome (GOLD analysis project Ga0116138, IMG submission 88971) | Peatland microbial communities from SPRUCE experiment site at the Marcell Experimental Forest, Minnesota, USA - June2015DPH_20_150 | ecosystem: Environmental > Terrestrial > Soil >... | reverse complement strand
TGAAACAACTTACCGCCCACATTCAGGTGACCGCCCGCAACATCCGGCAGAGCACCCAGACCATCATCCCGCCCTCCTCCGACGCGAACCTGCCGACCGTGCGGCTGCAGCAGGAATCTCCCTGGATGCAATTCGCCTTGCGCGGCATTGGATCGGTATACGCCTTCGCCGTCACCGTGATGTTCATTCCCTTCCTGGTGTTTTTCATGCTGACCTCCAAGAACCAGTTGTGGGCGGCGTCGTTGAATCTTTTCCCCATCCACCGGCGGCAGCAGGCCGAGGACGTCATCAATGCCATCGCCCGCATGCTGCGCCGGTTCGTGGTCGGGAATTTCCTGGTCGGACTTATTTCCGCCGGCATCATTACGCCGGCCTTCGCCATGATCCATCTCCAATATGCCTTACTCATGGGACCCCTGGCTGCCTTTCTCAGCCTGATTCCTTACATTGGCGTGGCGCTTGGGATTCTGCCTCCCCTGCTCATCGCGCTCCTGCAATACGACACCATGGGACCCTTCGTAGTTATCGGTGTCACGGTCGCGGTAGTTCATTTCCTGGCCGTCAATGTCCTAACGCCCAAACTCGTGGGCCATCGCGCCAACCTTAATGCCCTCTCGGTGACCATTGCCATGATGTTTTGGGGATGGCTGTGGGGCGGGATCGGCTTGGCCCTCGCCGTGCCGATCACCGCTGCCATCAAGATCGTATGCGACAACGTCGAAGCGCTCAAGCCGTATGGCGCTTGGATGGGTAAAGGGTGATCCGGCGTGATCTTGGCCCGTTACGCGCGCGGGACCTCACTTTCCACTGTTCTTTGCCCCGAGGTACTTCTCAAGCTCGGAGATCCGAGCCATCAACTCTTCTTTGGTTGGTTCCTCCAAGGGACCCCGGCTTTGGAGTGTTACCCCTTTTTCCTCAAGAACTCAGGCTCATAATCTGGTCGTTAGCCCACGAATGACATTGACGCGCAGCGTCTTGTCATCCACCTTGGCCACCGTGATGACCACAGTGCGGCCGGCCAGAAGCGGCATGAGTTCAACGAACACAGAACCTCCTTTTCGTGGCACGTGCGCCACGTGTGTTGTTATTTGGGAAGAAGATTGGGTGGTGGGTCAGTTCGCGGGAAGCGACGCTTCGTCCATGTGGCTGTTCGCAAGGGCTAAAGGGGCTACGGCAGGTAGTCTCCGAGTCGGCCATCTGGGAGTGATTCCATCTTGTCCCGAATCGCAACGCCGGGTGGGGCCACCTCCGTGTTCTGAGTCCGACGCGACCGTGTCAGCGACCGCCATTCGTTGACAGGCCGCTGCCGCGTCCTTAGAACTTCTAACAAAACCTCCACGCCGGCAGCTTAGGTCCGCTCATTGTAGCTTCGCGTATTCCGCCCTGGCTTCCTTCAGGATGTGGATGTCCGGGTCGCGCTTGCGCGAATCACATCCGCGGCTTCAGAAGCGCCTGATAGACGGGGGGTCGGCTCAACGCCTGCACATTGGGCCACCCGGGGCCAAGCATTCGCTGGGTCATGCCAACAAAAATCAGATCGTTTGTGGGATCGACCCAGAACCAAGTGTCCGCCGCTCCTCCCCAGAAAAAAGTGCCTTTGCCAACCACTTCGTCGGCTTCCAGCGGGTCCGAGAAGACCGCGCAATCGTAGCCCCACCCCATGCCGGGCCGGATGGTTTCTGTAACAATTGAGAACTCGCCCGTCATGAGACTGGGGGCGAGATGGTTTGAGGTCATAAGCCGTACCGTGGCCGGCGCCAGGATGCGCACGCCGTCCAGCTCGCCGCCATTCAGAAGCATCTGAGCGAAGCGCAGATAGTCCTGCGCGGTCGAGACCATACCGCCGCCGCCCGAGGGCATCGATGGCTGAGTTGCATAGTCGGTGGCCGATGCGCCGGGCGACGCATCCGCGACCAGTTCGCCTTTCTGGTCTTCTTTATAGAGTGTGGCAAACCGGTTCCGCTTTTCTTTGGGAACGAAGAAGCCGGTGTCCTTCATGCCGAGGGGCCAGAAAATGTGCTGCTGCATGAAATCGGGCAGGGATTGGCCCGACAACTTTTCCACGATATAGCCCTGGATATCCATCGACACGCTGTAGACCCAGCGGGTTCCCGGCTGGTAGAGCAACGGGATCTTCGCCAGCTTGTCGATCATTTCCTGCAGGGATTGGGATTGCAGCACCTGCTGGTCCTGGTACATCTTGTCGACCAAAGTATTGCCAAAGAACCCGTAAGTGAAGCCCGCAGTGTGGGTCATCAGCTCACGCATGGTCGGGGGATGGGCAGGGTCTTCCAGGATCATCTTGCCGCTCTCATCCACGCCCTTGAAAACTTTCAGATGGGCGAATTCGGGGATGTACTGCGAGACCGGATCGGAAGGATGCCATTTGCCTTCTTCGTAGAGGATCATCATGGCAACGCTGCTGACCGGCTTGGTCATGGAGAAGATGCGAAAGATCGTGTCCTTCGTCATCGGAGCGCCGCTCGCGATGTCCTTCTTGCCGTAAGTCCCCTCCTCGACCACTTTGCCGTGGCGCGCCAGAATGGTTACGATGCCGGCAAGCTGCTTCTGGTCCACTTCCCGCTGCATCGCCGCATGGAGCCGCTCGAGTCGCTCGGACGAGAAGCCGAGCGCCTCCGGCTTATTCTCGGCAAGATCGGGGGCCTTCTTGTTCGCTTGCTGACCCTGGGTCTGATGCGCGCCGGCGACGAAGAGCAGTCCGGCCAGGAGCGATAGGGCGAAACGCGAGAGTCGTGTGTTTTTCATTTGCCTTAGTCCTGTTTGATTTGCTGAGCTGCTGCGGATGGTCGGACACCCCGGGTGAGCCCGATGCGCTCTTCAGGCTCCGCTTCCCTGGTCGGTCGCAGCAGCCACTCGCTTATTATTGCCGTGCCGATCCGTGCCGGAGGCAACCGATCGATTCGGTCGTTGCGAAGAACTCTGAACGCGGAAAGGGGCATATGATCGAGTCAGCTAAGTTTACCCGATCAAAGAGCAGATTGCACCTGGATCACGGCGTACTCGCAAGTAATCCACTTGGCTGCAAACCCCCATTCAGGAAACTGATTTCATGAAAGCGTCGGCTCCCTCGACCTGAGTAGACTTGGTGGTGCCAAGCGACCAAGGGTCAGGAGGAAGGAGCCGAGCATGTTGATTATAGGATGCGATTATCACCCGAGCTTTCAGCAAATCGCTTGGGTCGACACGGAAACGGGAGAATGCGGGGAACAGCAACTGCAGCACAGCAATGGAGAAGCGGAGAAGTTTTACCGCGCCCTGAAGCTTCGGGAAGTACATGTGCGGGTGGGGATGGAAGCGACCGGGCATGCCCGCTGGTTCGAGCGCTTGCTCGCGGAGGTGAAGTACGAGCTGTGGGTGGGCGACCCGGCGCAGATCAGGGCCAGCCGCGTGCGCAAGCAGAAGACCGACCGGCGCGATGCCGACCACATCCTGAAGTTGAGGGTGGAAGATCGCTTTCCGCGGGTGTGGGTGCCGAGTGCGGAGAATCGGGATCTGCGCCAGCTGCTCTGGCACCGACATCGGCTGGTGCAGATGCGGACGCGGGTCATGAATCAGTTGCAAGCGATCGCCATGAATGAAGGCGTGAGGCGCAAAAAGGGACTGTGGAGCAAGTTGGGGCGGGAGCAATGGGAGTCGTTCCCGCTGGCTCCTTGGGCGCAGCGGCGCCGGCAGGATCTGCTGGAGTTGCTGGACCGCCTCAACCCGCGCATTGGGGAGCTAACCACCGCCATCGAGCAGGAAGCTGAGCGGCGGCCCGAGGCGCGACGGCTCATGACCCACCCGGGCGTCGGACCCCTTACGGCCCTGGCCTTTGGGCTGATTGTCGGCCCGGCGGAACGGTTTGGTTGTGGTAAGCAGGTCAGCAGCTACCTGGGTCTGGTGCCCTGCGAGGACTCCAGCGCTAATCATCAGCGGCTGGGACACCTCAGCAAGCCAGGCAACACGCTGCGGCGTTTCTTGCTGGTGGAGGCGGGGCAAGCCGTGGTCCGATCGGACCCGGAGTGGCGAGGTCGTTTCCTGCACCTGGCCATGCGTCGGGGACGGTCTGTTGCCGTGGTGGCGATGGCGCGCAAACTGGCGGTGCGCCTGTACTGGATGTTGCGCCAGGGAACCGAATACCGGCCAAGCCCCGTTTCGGTTCGCACGTGGGGTAGCTCGAAGCTGGGTCATGGTGTGAAGTAGATCACCGTCAAACTGATGGGGCGCCCCGCTCCCTCGCGGGAGGGAGTTCGAATTCGATAATCATGGTCGAGGTTAGATCGAATAGATGGCTGGGTCGGACCGAATCCACCTGGAAAGATTAGCGGCGAGCCTTGGTCGAGGCAGCAGGGAGAGAGTTCGAAGCAAGAACGCCTACTAAGGAACGAAGCTCCAAAGCACTTCGTTTCGCTTCGTTCCCAACTCCAGGATGAGGACGGGGAGGGCTGTCAAGGGTCCAGATGAACGCCCTGCGGGCGCCCTTGACAGCCCTCCCCGTCCCCCAGGCGGAGTCTTTGTCTTTTCTGCTTGACGGCGCCGACGCTTTCATAGATGACCCACTACCGAAGATTGAGTTGATCGGGACGGATATTCGAAGAGTTGCTGGCAACACGTCAGGAGACACTTCTACCAGGCAGGACAAGTGGACCTAATGGTGAAGAATGTGCTGAACCAAGCAACTCGCCATGGCCTTACGGCCAGGCTCGGATGCAATGCCAATCTAGAGGAGCGTGCAATGAAGGTTTTGCATTGGATTAACTGTGGAGTTTTCCAATCGTGTATAAGTCGACCTTATCACATCTCGAATACTACGACTTGATCCCCTTTTGGTTGCACTTTATGTTCGTCAATTCCACAATTCCTGGTACGTCCGTGCCTTATATTCCATCCGTGGGCAACGAACTCTCTACCACACGGGCATCTGCATACCCACCAATCTTTGCCCTTTGATGTGTCGGCTCTCAGTACGGTTATTCCGGTAGTTTTGATCGTTCTTCCTAACATCAGGGCATCACGTGGACCCTGATCTGTCATCATGGCATTATCCTCTATACCGTTACTTGAACCCGTATAACATCAGCAATATGTATGTCGTGCTGCCTGCATGGACTGATTAGGAAACGCACGGAGCTATAGTTAGTGTCTCCTTCGCATACACCCACCCGGTAAGAATAATCTCCCGAGTAGGCATACATCACACTAACTAATGCTAACGTATGGACGTCATGAGGTATCCGCCGTCACCATTAGCCGCCATTGCCATCACGCCTTGCCATTCACGTAGCAGGTATCCCAAACTGACCGATTGGGGACCTTCTTCAACGTACAACTGGAGTGGGGTTATCGCAACTCCCGGTTGGTTTCCTGGCCCAGCTATGGACTCCATAGCCTTATCTCCAGAGGTGGTCCAGAAGCTGACGTGTGTGATGGACTCTACCTTGCCTTCAGGGCTAGCCACAGAGCAGCAATCTAATCGGGAATCTCTGTGGTTGGCTACGCCGTCGTTGTCCCGTGGGAGAGCGACCGTTACTGCGTAACTGGCGGAGAGTTGCTTCTTGGTCAGCCTCATTCTATTTCCTCTAACTGACTAAACGTACGCAGGTGGCTGGTTCCTACTACCGGCCACGGACCGGGATGCACATGGATCCGCCGGCCCTTTGCTTACGCACTTGTAGCGAAAGAATTCTGGGGATGATCCAAATGCGGTCAATTGTTGATGGGATCGACTTGCGGCACGCATTCAGCCTTCCCGTATCCCGTGCTTCTCTGCCTCCGGTAGGAGGGAGGCCGGTAGCTACCGACTACCGGCCCTGAAGCAAGGGAAAACCAAACTTCGATCCTGGTTAGTATAGAGATTCCCGTACTCACCATGATGCAAGAGGGGAATATTTAGCTAGTTTGATGGATTCACGATTCGCTGAGGGATCCAGTGCCAGGAGGGCTCAATCCAGGCCAAGGATCGGAGTGCGGGGCTGGACTCTTCCGTGTCACTCCACCAACACTGCGCACGGGTTCACATTTCCAGTAGGGCGACGGCCAAGCGGCTGGACCCGTGGGTTATTCCCGTGATGTCGAATGCATAGCCTTCTGGAATTGTTGAATCCCGCGCGGAAAGGGCTGGCGAAACGGCCGGAAGATTGGCGGTGGCTAAGTTACAACGATTCTGCATTGGACAAGACAACTGTAACGGCGTGCCCCATCCAGATTGGCTACGTGAGGTTGCTGCTGGGGGATCGGGCATGAGAAGACTCCTCGGTCAGGACTTCGCTGACCGCGGCTAACAGCTTGAGGAATTGCCGCTGCCGGAGAATATACCCGCGCCAAGCCTTGCCGGAAGAGAGTCTAGATGGCAGACGCTAAAAAGCGACCGTCTGCGCCAGCCCACGATCGAACTTCGGATTTGCGAGGCGGGCCAGAATGTAGAAGCCAGTGGGCAGTAAGCTGTGGGCAGAAGAATCTACTCCGTCGCGCGGAAGTTTCCCGGCGAATACTCTGGGCCGCCCCTCATCGTATATGGGGCGCCTACTTTCCCGGCTGGAAGCCGGGCGTGCCGAATTGCCAGAGCAGGAAGCTCCACTCGTCGGCGAGTTCCTGTTGGCGTTGGGTTTTGGTGGACCCGATACCGTGTCCCGCCTCGTAGTCGACGCGCAGGAGAATCGGCTTACCGCTCGAGGTGGCCGCTTGCAAGCGCGCCGCCATCTTGCCCGGCTCCCACGAAATCACCCGCGGGTCGTTGAAGCCGGTCGTAACCATGACGCCGGGATAGCGTGTGCCATCGACGACATGATGGTAGGCGCTCATGGCGTAGAGGCCTTTGAAGCCGTCTTCGGTCTTCACCGTGCCAAATTCCGGAATGTTAGGAGGCCCATTGGGTGTGAACTCGAAGCGCACCATATCCGATACTGGCACCGCGTCAATAACCGCCGCGAACAAGTCCGGACGCTCCGTCATGGAGCGGCCAATGGTGATGCCGCCCGCGCTTCCGCCCAGACCGCCGAGGTGGGCCGAATCGGTGTAGCGGTGGGCGATTAAGTATTCTCCGCAAGCGATGAAATCCTTCCACGTATTCTGCTTGGTCAGCCCTTTCCCGGCCAAGTGCCAGTCCTCGCCGTACTCGCCGCCACCGCGCACATGAGCCACAGCGTAAACGCCGCCCTGGTCGAACCAAGCCAGCCACTTGGGATCGAATCGGGGATCTTCGGTGATTCCAAACGCGCCGTAACCCACCAGCAGCGTGGGATGCGAGCCATCCAGCGCCAAGCCGTTCTTGTAAACAATGGAAAGTGGCACCAGCGTGCCGTCGTAGCTCTTCACTTTGACTTCGACGGAGCCGAGGTCCTTGGGATCGTCGTAAGGGCCGATAGGCTGCAGCTTGGTGTCGGTCAAGCGCTTACTTTCAGGATCGTAGGCATAGAGGAGCCGGGCCTTCACCCAGGAAGAGAGCTGCACGAGCGCCCCGGGCACGCGCGGATCCGTGGAGGCGACGAATACATCTCCATCGAAGGGCAGTGGGACCTGCTCGGGTTTGCCGCCAGCGTACGGCAGGCGCACGAGGCGACCGAGGCCTCCATCCAGCTCCTGGACATAGAGCGCGTCTGAGGCTGCCGAGATGTTGCGCACCACCGCTTCGCCGGGAGGCACCACCACTTCAGCTCGCGCCACGTCCGGATTCGAAAGCTTCGTGTGCAGTACCTTGTACCGGGACGCGTCCTTGTGAGACTGCAGGTACAGATCGTCCTCACGCACGGCGAATCCGGTCACGTCGTCATCAACATCGCAGACTTTCTTCCAGGGGATGGCAGGCTTGGCCAGCGCCTCCAGCGGCGCCGCATACAAGGTAAACTCGCTTTGGTCCCCGTGCGCCACTAAACCCAGCACGTAGCTTGATTCGGGGATGGTCGCTGCAAACGAAATGTCCTCCGGTTTGACGGAGACCGTGGGCGAGACTTCAAATCCGAAGATGCCCCGGTCCTTGTCCGGGTCCGTGCCCAGCGCGTGCAAGAAAGCGCGGCTCTTTAGATAGCGGCCGGCGGGCGCCGCGTCCGGTCCGAGCTTTTGCAGCCGATTATAAAGAAACGTATGGTTGTCCGGAAGCCACGCCGGGCTGCCCATTTCGGCCCGATCGATCACGTCGCCGGTTTCTTTGCCGGTCTGGGTGTCGAGAACGTGGAGGACGGCGTCTTCCGAGCCGGCGGGCGAGACGCCAAAAGCCACGTAGCGGCCATCGAGTGAGGGAGCGTAGTAATCGATGGCGAAATGGGGGCCGCCCGATTGGCCGAAGGTGGCGGGATCCACCAGCAACTTTTCCTCGCCGCTGAGCCTGTCGCGCATGTAAATCCTGGCGAGGTCCTCTGAAGCCAAGCGCTTCTGATAAAAATAGCGGCCGGTGGGAAGGCACCGCACGTCAAACACTCGCTCGGGCGCCGACTCGTCGAGCTTCTTGATTTTGGCCAAGAGTTCGTCGCGCCCAGGAATACGAGCCAGCAGGGCGCGCGTGTAAGCGTTCTGTCCCTTGAACCACGCCTCGACGGCAGGATCTTTCATGTTTTCCATGTAGCGATAGGGATCGGTTACCTTGACGCCGAAGTATTCGTCCTCCACCGGGCGGACGGGCGCCACCGGCGGCGCTGTAAGCGTAGCGCCCTGCGCACCTCGACCCTCGATCGCGCGGATGGGATAATCACGCCAACCCAACGACAAGAGCGCAAGCAAGAACCACAGCCTGCGCCATAGAGAATTCGCATGGCCTCTTCGCATGATCCTGTTCACCTCGAGAAAATCGAGTCGGCCCCCAAGCTGCCGGTGCCCTGTCCAGACTCGCCCACCACGGAAATTCTGGGAATATAAGAATTGTGACCAATGGATCATGCCAAGTCAAGCAGCACGCTGGCTGGTGCAGACCCTTGTTTTGGGGGTCGGCGATTTCCCGGAGGGGACTTGTGGGGACTGACGGCTCACCTCAGTCGGTCCTTACGGAGTAGCGACGCATCCTGCAAGAGGTAGAATGTGGGCACTGCCGGGGGGGCAGCTCCTCAAAACGGGATTTCTTGATCCGTCGTCTCGCTTCCCGGTTCCTTGAAGGGGTTGTCGCCCTCATCGACGGGCTTCGCGGATTCGGCAGCCTTTGCACCGTTCCCATTCTTGGGTGCTCGATCCAGAATCTGCATCTGGTTGGCCACGACTTCGATTGTCGTCCGCTTTTCGCCTCCACGGTCTTCCCATTTCCGGGTCTGCAATCTGCCCTCGATGTATACGTGGCGACCCTTGTCAAGATACTGACCGCAGACCTCCGCCAAACGCCCGAAGCAGACGATCTGAAACCACTCCACGCGTTCCCGGCGAGCGCCTTCTGCGTCTTTCCACCTCTCGTTGACCGCAAGGCTGAACGTGCCGATGGGCTTGCCTTGCGAACTGAACTTAAGTTCCGGCGCCTCACCAAGAAACCCGATTAGAATTACCTTGTTCACACATTGGCACACGAGTTGTGTCCTCCTTCCTCATCGAAGCGGAATTTGCGGCTAACGCGATCACCCGCCAGCGCGTCCATCTGAGTTGCAAGTTCTGCCATGCCCTCCCGTACCCGGGCGCGAATCAGCGGCATGTTCCGCAAGGCATCCGTGCTGACTCCCTCAAGCAGGGCTCGCGCCTTATCGACCTGTGCCTTCAGATCATGGTCGTCCACCACGTTGCGTAAGTCGAACGTCCCCAGGAAATCACGCAGCTTCTGCAAGGTCGATTCCCGCAGACGCTGTGGCTTGCCATCCGGCTGGTCAGCCAGCCGATCGCGGAGGTGACTAACCAGTTCCAGCAGCGAAGCGCGCATCACATGCTGGACTTCGGCGCAGGCTTCTGACATGGCCTGGACAGCCTTGTCGCGCTCCGTCTGGAACATACGGGCGGAGATCTCCCGAAGCTGTTCCGGCACGCCGTAGCTGACGTACTGCCAACTGAAGGTGAAGCGGGAACGCACCGCGTCCACCGGGGGGTAGTCAGCCGGGTTATAGAGCGTGCGCAATCGGCCCGCTGCCTCTTGGCACAGGCGTGGGTAGGCAGCGAGGAACACTTCCACTAACACGCCGCGCTTTTCCTTGAACTCGCGCAGCTTTTCGTCCACCGTCTCCAGCAACCCCAGCGGTAGGAGATGAATGCCTACCTCGAAAGGCAGGCACGTATCGTAAAGGTAGCGGCGGATGTCACCATCGATAGTCCTGATGGCTTGAAGCTCTGGCGAGTCGAGCAGCGTTTTCGAGACCCGGATCAGTGCCTTGTCGGCATCCACTTCAACCTGGGATGAGCTAACCTTGCGACTGTTGCCAAGCAAGCCCAGGTGAAGCTTGATGAAGACGGTTTTCCTGGCAAGGTCTGTCCCAGGCTCCTGGATATCCAGGATTGGTAATGCTGTTGCCATTTCATCCTCCTTTGTGTAGTGGGATCTCATCAGACGGGACTTTGGCTTGCCAGAAGTTCTGTGACGGGGCAAGGTCGAGGGAACTTCCTCGCAATCCATGCACAGCCTGGCGAGGGGTATTCAGACCTCTGATTTCGAGGGTGGCATGACGGTGACCGGGCCGCCCAAGTCCCGGATGACGCGTCGCCGGGGCGCTGGCGGGTTTTCCTCGTACTGGTAAACGCCCTGCGTAGAGGCGCTGATGAACTTCCCGGACGCCATCTGGCGCAACGCCTTGATCTGCTCAGCCGCGGAACGTGAAACCGGCACGATGTACCGCGAGGCCTGGGCGAGAGGTATCCCGAGCCGGTGCGCCTTCCGGCAGCACTCTTTGATTTCCGCACCCGTCCAGCCTTCGTCGTTCGGCAGCTCGCCCGACACGCCGTACTTCTTGAGATAGATTTTCCAGATTGTCTCGCGCTCCTCGGCCGTGGGCAGGTCGAAGAAGAACGTGCCCAGCGTGAAGCGCCTGCGCAGCTCGGGCGGCAAGCTCGCAATGGAATTGCAGGTCGCAATAAACAGCATCCGCCCTTGCGAAACTGCGTCAATGATCTGGAGCGCTGTGCGCAGCCGTTCGGTCGAAGCGCCCACCAGCGAACTCTCCATGGCCGGCAGGTCGAAAGCCATCGTGGGGATTCCCGCCGTGCCGCCCGTAGCCTTCGCAGCCGCACTTTTAGCGGCACCGGGTGGACCTATAAACACGGCCCCATCCGCCTCGCGGTCTTGCATGTACGTCAGGATGGTCCCCGTCATCTCCGTCTTTACGCCAGAGAGGTCGGTGCCGGTTCCCGCAAACGCCTTCTCAATCTCATCAATGAACACGACGACGCGGGGAGGATCGACTCCTCGAAGCACTGCCCGCAGGAAGTCCTTCACGTTCTCGACCCCGCCAATGTCCTCAAAGGTCTCGCCACCTCGCCACACCGCGAGACCCGGCGTCTGCTCGATGATCTGGCGCTTGCGCTCCCAGAGGTCTTCTGTATCCAGTTGGCGCTTGACCAATGAGATCGCCAGTGCCTGTTCCGCCGGGAATGCGGCCAAGCCAATCAGGGCGTCTACCGCCTTAATGATCACCGGGCGGTCGGGCGCACTCAGGTTGGCGGCATTGAAGGTCTCCCGAACGATTTGCTCCAGGTGAGCGGTCGAGGGGAGAGGTTCGTCAAGAACGAGAACGTCC
>Ga0116138_1001770_pt1 | contig 11632 bp, 9 predicted proteins | sample June2015DPH_20_1_2_FD_88971 | JGI IMG/M metagenome (GOLD analysis project Ga0116138, IMG submission 88971) | Peatland microbial communities from SPRUCE experiment site at the Marcell Experimental Forest, Minnesota, USA - June2015DPH_20_150 | ecosystem: Environmental > Terrestrial > Soil >... | reverse complement strand
TGTTGGTGAAAAACCTGTCGTAATACGACCCCCCGCGCCCGAGCCGATTGCCCTTGCGGTCAAACCCAAGACCGGGCGCCACCACCATATCAATATCCTCAAATGGAACCGGCGCTCCTGTTATCGGATTTCGCAGGCCCGGTACCTCCTCCGAAAAACCCGTCTCCAATGAGTTTATCTGCACGGGTATCATGTGTCTTTGCTGCCAGGACACCTTTGGCACAACCACCGTCTTGCCCAGCTGCCAGGCACAAAGTATCGCCTCCGACGTATCAAGCTCGTGCGGAAGCGACATATACATCATTACTGTAGAGGCGTTTTGAAACTCAGGCGTCGCAATCAGATTTCGACACGCCCTTCGGCTTTTCTCCTTCCGCTGCTCAGCCGATATACCTGCCAGACACTTTTGCAACTCCAGCCGCAACTGCGCCTTGTCCATACGGTACTCCATTCAACCGTTACCCTGCTCCATTCGGCCGTTACTGTTCAATCCCTTTAGCCTTGTTATCTTTTATCAGTATTTCGAGCTTTTGTAAATAAGCCCGAATATTTTTTTCATATCCCCGTTCGCTCGGCTTGTAGTATTTCTTCTTTATATCACCGGGCAGGTATTCTTGCACCACAAAACCGCCCTCAAAACTGTGTGGATATTTATATTCCGCCCCGAAGCCCATCTTTTTCGCCGCCGAGTAATGGCTGTCCTTCAAATGCTTAGGCACCGCCACGGTCTTCTCATTTTGAACATCGCCAATCGCGCTGCCTATCGCCGCCGACGAGGCATTCGATTTCGGCGCGCACGCCACGTATATTGCCGCCTGGGCCAATGCTAATTGCGCCTCAGGAAGCCCCACAAACTCGCTAATCTGCACCGCCGATGCCGCCAACACCGTCGCTATCGGGTCCGCATTGCCCACGTCTTCCGCCGCACAAACCGCGATTCTTCTGGCGATAAACCGCACGTCTTCCCCGCCTGCTATCATTCTGGCGAGCCAGTAAACCGTCGCGTCAGGGTCGCTTCCCCGCATACTCTTTTGAAACGCGCTCGCCAAATCATAATGCGTATCGCCGGTCCCGTCATAATCGATTGTCTTGCCCTGAATCGAGTCCTTGGCCGTCTGCAAATCAAATTTTACTTTATCGGTTCGCTTCTGCGACAAAACCCCCACTTCCAGCGCATTCAACGCTTTTCTTGCGTCGCCATCGCATACCGCCGCAAGATACTTCAGGGCCTTGTCTTCCGCCTCAATCTTATACTTGCCAAGCCCTCGCTCCTTGTCAGCTATCGCCCGCTTCAACACCCCGACAATATCATCTTCGCTCAATGGCTCGAAATGAAACACCGTGCTTCTGCTGATTAATGGCGAATTAACCGCGAAAAACGGGTTCTCCGTCGTCGCCCCGATGAATATCACTATCCCCGATTCCACGTCATCCAAAAGCACGTCCTGCTGTGCCCGGTTGAAACGGTGTATTTCATCGATAAAAAGCACTGTTCTTTTGCTCGAAGCCGCCAGCCGGTCTTTCGCCTCCGCTATCACGTCCCGGATATCCTTTACGCTCGCCGCCGGTGCGCTTATATATCGAAATTCCGCCTTTGTCTGGTTGGCAATCACCATTGCCAGCGACGTCTTTCCCACCCCGGGCGGGCCGTAAAATATCAAGCTGCTCAAGGCGTCCGCTTCTAATATCCGCCTAAGCAATTTCCCTTCGCCGATAAAATGCCCCTGCCCTGCGAACTCATCGAGAGTCCTCGGCCTCATCCGAACCGCCAACGGCGCAGCCGCAGACATCCTCGCCTGTTCGCTCTTGCCAAACAACGTCTTGTCATCTTTGCTCAATGCCATTGCCGCCATTATACGCTTGTCTTCGATGGCTGTCGATTCATCTTAACGCTGGCAGAGTATTTGTAAAAAGTGAAAAATAGCATAAGATACACTTATTATTTTACGATTTTCGTAAAAAACTTTGAGAAGAAATAGACAGATAAACGTTACAGATAACCCAGATTAACGAATATGGGAAAGATAGGAAATACAGGGTAGGGATGAAAATTTTTTTCATCTCAAAAAGTGCTCAAAAAGTGGTCCAAAATGGGGTCAAATTGACAAAAAGTGAGGGTGTTTTGGAGGAAAAGTGAGCCAAAACGCGCGCGTTTTGACAGGTTTTGATACCCTTTTTTGAGTTCGATATATTAGCGGAATTAATTGTAAAGATGGGGGGAGTTAGTGCAAAAAGCAAAATGCAAAAGGCAATCCGCCGTCGCTTTAAGCTATGGCGGACGAGAATTGTGGTATCCCTAAGGGATGGATTTTGCAACTACGTAAAGTGGTCGCGGTTATGAATGTCTCTTGCAAATTATGGGGCGGGGATTAAACTAATGTCTTATGGCTAAGAAACCCACATCCGATTCAAAAAAAGCACCGGCAAGTGGTAAACCATCGGCTTTGGTTGATACGCGGGTAATATACTGCGGCGATAACCTCGAACAGCTCAAAAAATTGCCCGATTGTTGCGTTGACCTGATTTATATCGACCCGCCTTTTAACTCAAACCGCAACTATGAGGTCTTCTGGGGCGAAACAAAGGAAAAACGCGCCTTTGATGACCGCCACGCCTCAACGCAGGCCTATATCGACTTTATGCGTCCCCGCTGCGTCGAACTGCACCGCGTCCTGAAGAAAACCGGCTCATTCTACTACCACTGCGACTGGCACGCCTCGCACTACGTCAAAATTATGCTCGACCAGATTTTCGGCGAGAACCAGTTCGTCAATGAGATTATCTGGAAACGTACTTCCGCACATAGCGACGCGAAACAAGGTTCAAAACATCTTGGCAGAGTGCACGATTCAATCTTCTTGTACGCTAAAACTGAGGAATATAGTTTCACGCATTTGTACAAACCCTACGATGAGGAATACGTTAAATCCACTTATAAGCATACTGACCCTGAAGGTCGCCTCTATAGACTTGATAACCTCATCGGACCAGGTGGAGCTTCTAAAGGTAACCCACATTATGAATTTCTTGGTGTCACTAAGTATTGGCGTTATAGCAAAGAACGTATGCAGGAACTTTATAATCAGGGAAGAATTATTCAAACTAAGCCCGGCCGTGTCCCACAATATAAAAGATATTTAGATGAGGGCAAAGGTGTGCCTTTGGGAACTGTTTGGGATGACATCTTTCCGATTCAAAGCGCATCAGATGAAGGTTTAGGCTACCCAACACAAAAGCCGCTAAAACTATTAGAGCGTATTCTTGAAATATCCAGTAATCCCAACGATATTGTTCTCGATGCCTTTTGCGGCTGCGGAACAGCATTAGTCGCTGCTGAAAATCTTAACCGTCAATGGATTGGTATCGACGTTTCGCCGACTGCTTGCCGGGTGATGGCAAAACGCCTGCGAGATGTCTGCAAAATGAAAGAAGGTGAAGAACTCTGGCGGATTGGTCGCGGCTTTGTCGTGCGTGACCTTCCCTGGACTATTGAAAAATTGCGAGAAATTCCACCATTTGAGTTTGAGAACTGGGCCGTTATTGCTCTGGGCGGCAGGCCCAATGTCGCCAAGGTCGGCGATATGGGTATCGATGGGCGTATCTATCCAGTGTCGGCCACACCGAAAAAGGACAAAGGAGAGCTTGGCTTTATGGATGTGTGGTATCCCATTCAGGTCAAGCAGAAAGATAAAGTCGGCAGACCCGATATCGATTCCTTTGAGGCAGTAATGGCCAGAGAAGACCGCACACAGGGCTTTTTCGTTTCCTTTGATTACTCATCGGATGCTATGCACGAAATAGAGGCCTTCTTCAAAAAGACCGGCAAAATTATCCGTGCCATTACCGTCAAAGATATCCTCGACGAGCAAATCGCCTACAAACTGGCGTAAGAGCATAAATCTTTAAGGAGAAAGATATATGACAAGCTCAAAAAAACTTAAAGAAATATTATCTGAGATTGAACAAGCGCCAATTTCTGCTGGATGTGGTGAGCTTAGTGCAATAATGAAAAAAGCAGGAATACTTACACCTACTGCAGGGATGGATAGTCTAAAAGACAAATGTATCGGTAGCCTGTATACTGCCATACAAACCGAAAAGATGTTCGAATCGTGTGTTTATGCAAAATGGTCTTGTTTTTGTGCGGCTGTAGCTGCAATTGCATCCTGCATCAGCGTTCTTTTGTGTTTGTTTCGAGGATAATAAAATTGAAAAACTTTTATCTCTATAACCATAAAGACATCCTCGACGAGCAAATCGCCTATGAAATATCTTAACTGGAAATCTGTTCTATATTAATAATGTGACATTTTGGAATAACACTCATGATTGATGATAGAGTCATATATTGTAAATGCATGGAAGAGATAAAGAAAAGAATGCTCGCAATAAGCACTATAAGGTCAAAGAAATTTACAACTTCTTATTCTGCCACAAATATAGAGTTCATATGCTTGCAGATTAGGAAAATCTTGGAATTAGTCGCATTGTCTTCGATATCCGCAAATAAAGAAGAGTATGCCAGGCAATACGAAAAATTCGCAAGCCATTGGAATGCCAAACGCATTTTAAGCGATATTGAGAAAGTAAATCCTTCTTTTTACCCGGTGCCGCATATACAAATTATTGATAAAGAAACTGGAAGACCTGTTAGAACTAAAAAAGTTGAAAGTGGATATTTAACAAAAGATGAATTCCCAGATGTTTATGATAAATGTAGCGAAGTATTACATTCATCAAATCCATATGGGACTCAAATCAATTACGATGAATTTGAAAAATTAATTCCTGAATGGCAATTTAAAATTATGCGATTGCTCGACTTTCATGTAATCCAACTAATAGACAGCAAGTTACAATTATGGATATTAATGCACCCTGAAGATGATGGGAAAGTTCATGCTTATTTGTTTGAACGTATAAATTAATAAAAGTTTCTCTGTGTCCTCTGTGACCTCTGTGGCTAAGGAGAAAAAGGGGTCAGGATTTATGAAAAGACGGGAAGAAAAATGAACTACACAAAAATCATAAGATTGTCGCTAAAGGTTTTCATCGGCTTTCTTGGCCTGACGGCGCTTATTGCGATGATATCGGTGCTGACAGGCACGTTCGGCAAAATTCAAATGAAAATCCTGGGAACAACTTTCACGATATCCGCGGCAAGCATATGTTCGATGTCATGCGCCGCTTTTATTAACAGGAAAAAACTTGTGCAACTCGGCCTTTTGGGAATTCTTCTGTCTGTATCGGCCGCAATTATGCTGATTATAGGCATGTGGTGGGAAATTCGTAGTGATATAGGAGAGAAAGTTACGATTACATTGAGTGTGTTTGCTGCTGCCTTTGCGTTTGCTTTCCTGCTGGTTCTTCCCAAACTTGATGACAGGCAGAAATGGGTCCAGTTGGTATCGTCTGTTTCTATCGGGATACTTGCTCTCCAGGCGGTCGTCGCTGTTTGGCTTGAGGGTTATATTAAATTGAATGATTGGTATTATCGACTTCTTGCCGTTGTATCTATTGTTGTGGGTCTCGAGACAATAGTAATTCCGATATTGATGAAACTGCGAAAAGGGGATGAGCGGAAAATTGACAGGATAATCCTGGAGAAAATAGAAGGAGATGTTTACAGGGATGCTAGCGGCAGGAAGTACCGATTGACGGAAATGGACGTTGAACCAGCCACCAGAACTGACTCGTGATAAATGCTCGCTTCGTAGCTCAACCTTTATTCATTGAAGAAAAAGGGGTCAGCCAGCCCTGAGCGCGTCGAAGGGGAGCCTTTTTTCAGGGCGATTCAAAGATAAAACCGGCAGGTCAAAAAAGCTTATCGCCATAAGGCGATAACGGCAAAAAACAGCGTAACCTGCGAAATCCTCCTTCGCTGCCGCTACGGAGGACAGGTCAGCGTCTAAAAACCTTCATGTCTTTGCGGCCCTTCGACGATGCTCAGTGCAGGCAGAAAGCCCAAAAAATAGTGAATAAATTTTCTTGACAGACACGCCCTAATGTTTTAGCAATAAAGGCCTTATCAGTATTAATAAACCTAAACGCAGTCCTATAGGAGATAAAAAAATGGACGTTAAAATTCATCTCAAAGAAAAAGACATACCGCGCAAATGGTACAACCTCGCCGCCGACCTGCCCACACCGCTGCTGCCGCCGCTGGGACCCGATGGCAAACCCATCGGCCCCGAAATGCTGGCCCCAGTCTTCCCGATGAACCTCATCGAGCAGGAAGTCAGCACAAAACGCTGGATTGATATCCCCGAGGAAATCCTCGATATCCTCTACAGGTGGCGGCCGGCACCGCTGCGAAGGGCTGTTTACCTCGAAAGATTCCTCAAAACCCCCGCCCGCATATACTACAAAGACGAAAGCACCAGCCCCCCGGGCAGCCACAAGCCAAATACAGCCGTCCCGCAGGCCTGGTACAATAAGCAGTTCGGCATCAAACGGCTCGTCACCGAAACGGGCGCAGGCCAGTGGGGCAGCGCGCTCGCCTTCGCCTGCCAGCTGATTGGCCTCGAATGCAAGGTCTTTATGGTTCGAATCAGCTTCGACCAGAAACCCTTCAGAAAACTTATGATGCAGGTCTGGGGCGCAAATTGCGTCGCAAGCCCGAGCAATGAAACAAACGCCGGCAGAAAAATCCTCGCAGAAATGCCAAACACCCCCGGCTCACTCGGTATCGCCATCAGCGAGGCAGTCGAAGCAGCCGTAACAGACCCTTCCGGCCAAACACGCTATTCGCTCGGAAGCGTCTTAAACCACGTTCTGCTCCATCAGACAATCATCGGCCAGGAAGCCAAAAAACAGCTCAAACTCGCGGGCGAAAAGAAAGTCGATATCGTCATCGGCTGCGCGGGCGGCGGCTCCAACTTCGCGGGGCTTTCATTCCCCTTCGTTACCGACAAAATCAACGGCGCAAATATCAAGATTATGCCCATAGAGCCGAGCTCCTGCCCCTCCCTGACTCGCGGGCCATTCTCATACGACTTCGGCGACACGGCAGGAACTACACCATTGCTTGCGATGTACACAATCGGACATACCTTTATCCCCGCCCCCATTCACGCGGGCGGCCTGCGTTACCACGGAATGGCCCCTCTCGTCAGCCAGGCCGCAGTTGAAGGATTAATCGAACCAAAGGCATATCCGCAGACCAAATGTTATCAAGCGGCCATGACCTGGGCAAAAACAGAAGGGTTTATCTGTGCCCCAGAGACCAGCCACGCCATCGCCGCGACCATCGATGAGGCCAATAAAGCCAAGGAAGAAGGCAAGGAAAAGGTCATCCTGTTCAGCTACAGCGGACACGGCCTTATGGACCTCTCCGGCTACGATGCTTTTTTGTCTGGAAAACTAACCGATTACGAACTGCCCGAAGAAGACCTCAAAAAATTCACCGCTCCCTTGAAAAACTTCCCGAAGGCAGAAGCAAGAAAAACAGGAAAATGGTAATTTCCTTGACAGCGTAAAGCTCGAAGATAAAAATATCTCAAAACATAGGCCTATAAAACAGCCGTTCGTAGTGTCGTATGGGCGAAAACGGGGTTTTCTTATGGGGCAGGCAAAAAAAATAAAAATTTACTTGCCCACCTTATCAGTGTTGTTATACTGCCTTAACCTCTCGGCGCGGTGCCGAGGGAGTGGATAAAAGCATAGTAAAATTATTATGTGAGAGTTTTTTTAAGGAGATGAAAGAAATGAAAAAACTGGTTTTGTTAACCGCTGTGGTTTTGTTTGGCATGGTTGCCCCGGTGCTCGCCGCGGAAGGCGACCTCCACGGCTTTTTCGGAATAACCTATGACTCCCTGCACGTATGGCGCGGCTACGTCACTTATGGCGCTGATAGTGCCATAAATCCCTTCATCGACCTCGACCTGTTTGGTTCTGGTTTCCACCTTGAAACCGTTTATCACCAGGCAAACGGCGGCGGCAATGAACTCGGCAAGAGATTCGATTATTCGCTGTATTATGCAGGCGCTATTGACCCCGAAGAAACTCTTGCCACTATGTATAAGGTCGGCTACAGGTACTTTAACTACCCGCAAATGAGCGCAGCACACTCCGATCAATGCATCGACCTTCAGGAAGTCTACGCGGGAGTTGCTTTCCCGAAACTGCTCGGCGTCAAAGGACTTGTGCCGGGATATGCCTTCATACAGGCCTGGCCAAGCATGAGTAATACCGTCGTTGGCGGCGCAAATCCCAATGGCGGAACTTACCAGGGCTGTGCTCATGTATTTATGCTCGACTATGCCCTGCCGCTCGAGAGTATCTCTGCTGAAATTCCAAAGCAGGACCTCAACTTCCACGTAGAAACGGTTTACAACAACCATGTTGACCCGAGACCAGGTGGAGCTTACACCACCAGCGACTGGACACACGTTGCGATGGGCGTTTCAACCGACTTTGACCTCGGCAACAATCTTACTTTCACCCCCGGTTATTGGCACCAGATTACTATGGAAGACAATGGCAATAAGGGCGTCTCTCCGGACCATGACATTGACTGGGTAGAACTCACCGTAAAGTACAAATTCTAATAAATTGCCTCTCTGACGGTAAAAAACCAATAAAGCCGGCCTGAAACAGGCCGGCTTTTCTTTTGCCCAAAATTGCTTTACCAGTATTAGTAATCCGAAAAAATTGGACTTTTGACTTGACTTATGCCGATATGTTGTATATTTCTGTTATTTGAGGGTGTTGCGATGCGAGAAAATCGGCTGCGAGCGGAATCGCTTTAGCCGCTTACTCAACACTTTCTTGAAGTGGCACTTAAAGGAAACTTTTTTAGAAAGGAGTAGATTATGAACAAAAAATTGTCACTTGTGGTTGTCATCCTTGCTGCCCTTGCTCTGAGCGGTTCAGCAGCTATAGCCCTGGCGCCACTGGGAACTCCAACGGCTGACCTCAAAGCAGGCCAATTTGGAGTCGGTCTCGATTACGCCTATGCTGATACGAAAGTCAAAATCGAGGACTCAAGTACCCACTTCAAAACGAACATGATTACGGCCAACTTGGGTTATGGCGTTATGGATGACCTGAAAGGTTTTGTCCGCCTCGGAACCGGCAACGCCAAAGCAGATAATTTCAGCGGCGACTACGGGTTCGCCTGGGGTCTCGGAACAAAATACACCTTCCTGAAGCAGGACAAACTCGACTGGGGCGCCCTGTTCCAAGTTAATTGGTTAAGGTCTGACGATAAAGTTGCCGGCGAGACGGTCAAGGCGAAACCCTACGACATCGTGGTCGCCGTCGGACCAAACTACCAGATCAGCAATGGCCTCTCGATTTATGGCGGACCTCTCCTGCAGTGGGTGCGTGGAAAAGTCGACGCTGCCGGTGGATCATCCGACATAAAAGAAAAATCCGTATTCGGTGGCTATGTCGGCGCACAGGCCGAATTGGCCGCTAACACTTCCCTGTTTGGGGAGGTCCAGTTCACCGGTGATAGTTGGGGCATCGGTACGGGCATAAACTGGAAATTCTAACACCATTGATTACCTGATTGTCTAAGTTGCACAAAAAAGGCCGGCTTCTAAAAGCCGGCCTTTTTACTTGCTGTCGATATATTAGTCAAACCATCCGTCCCGCGACAAATCTCGCCGTCTCGACAAGGGCTTTGTTGCCGTCACTATCCGCCAACGCCGCAATCGCCCCCTCGACAAACTCTTTCGCTCGCCTCCTCGAGTATTCGATACTCTTGCAGTAATTCAACTTTTCGAGCAGTTTCATCCTCTCGGCGTCCCCGGTTTTATGCAACAAAATCTGCTTTACCTTTTGCTTATCTGCTTCGCCTGCGGTTTTTAGAAAATGTATCAGCGGAAGCGTCAGCTTACTGTGATCGAGATCGCTGCCGACCGGCTTGCCCGTCTTGTCCTGCTCCCCGACCAAATCAAGCAAATCATCGGTAATCTGAAACGCGATACCCGTGTTGCGCCCGTAAGCCGCCAGTGCCTGCACCGTCGATTCGCCAGCTCCCGCAAGCATCGCCCCCGTCGCACAAGCCCCCTCAAACAACGCCGCCGTCTTTCCGGCTATTATCTCGATATATTCCGACTCGTCCAGCGACCAGTTACCCCTTTGCGATATCTGCCTAAGCTCTCCTTCGCAGGTCCGCATAGCCGACAACGCTATTATCTCCGCAACTCGTTTGTCCAGCCCCACGCACATCTGTATCACCCGGCCAAGCAGAAAATCGCCTAACAAAACCGCCGACTCATTCCCGTGAACGCTGTTTATCGTGGGAACTCCTCGCCGGCTTTCCCCCTCATCCACAACGTCGTCGTGCAGAAGCGTCGCGTTATGCATCATCTCGAAAATCGCCGCCGCTTTTATATGATTCTCCGTCACCCCTCCGCACGCCACGCCCGAAAGCAAAACCAGCCCGGGCCTTATCATCTTGCCCTGCCCGGCATTCACACAGGCAACCAAACTCCGAACCGGCTCGCTGCAATCCCGCAAATCCCGTTCAATCAACACCTTCACCCGCGTAAGTTCTTCTTCGATAATGGAAAAACAATGAAGTGAACGACCACCTGTTTGTGTCGATGATTGCATTGCGCCGACCCGTAACCCCTGCGTCTTGCCCCCTTTCTTGCTTTCGCAAAAAAGCAGGGGGCAGCGGGGATTACTTCTCCTTTCCGTGTGCGTACCGGAAGAACTTGTCTCTTAATTGTTTCGTAACGGGACCCGGCCTGCCGTCGCCGATTACCCGGCCGTCTATCTCCACGATACCGATGACTTCCGCCGCGCTACCCGTCAAAAACAGTTCGTCGCTGATATACAAATCAAACCTCGTCAGGTTCTTCTCGATTACCTCTATACCTTCTTTTTTCGCCAGCCGAATCACAACCTCCCGCGTTATCCCCTCAAGACCACCGGCCTCGGCGGGCGGCGTATAAACAACACCCTTCCGCACCGTAAACACGTTGTCACCCGTCGCCTCCGCGACGTATCCCTCGTGGTTATACATTATCGCCTCGGGCACGTCCCTGTCCAACGCCTCAATCTTGGCCAGGATATTATTCAGGTAATTCAAGCTCTTTGCCTGCGGCGGTATCGCCAGCGGATGATTGCGCACTGTCGTCGCGCTGATTATCTTCATCCCCGTATCGTAAAGCTCCTGCGGGTACAACTGGATATTGTCCGCGATAATGAAAACCGTCGGCGTCTCACAGGTAAACGGATTAAGCCCCAGCGACCCCACTCCGCGGGTAACAACAAGCCGGATGTAGCCGTCAATAATCCCGTTGGCCTCAACCGTCTTGCGGGTCGCCTCCATAAGCTTCTCCCGGCTCATCGGTATATCCAGACGAATCCCTTTGGCCGAGTTGTAAAGACGCGTGATATGCGCCTCAAACTCGAATATCCTCTTGTTATAAATCCGTATCCCCTCGAATACACCGTCTCCGTAAAGCAACCCGTGGTCGAAAACAGATATTCTCGCGTCCTGCTCATCGACAAGTTTATCGCCAAGCCAAATCTTCAACGCCATAACCTCACCATTGTTCCTTTTACTTTAATTTCCGTGTAATCTATGGTTGCTTTTTACTTTACTCTGCCGTCCGCCAGCGTTATTGTCCGCCCGGCCCGCTTCGCAACCCTTTCATCGTGCGTTACCATA
>Ga0116138_1001747_pt1 | contig 11730 bp, 6 predicted proteins | sample June2015DPH_20_1_2_FD_88971 | JGI IMG/M metagenome (GOLD analysis project Ga0116138, IMG submission 88971) | Peatland microbial communities from SPRUCE experiment site at the Marcell Experimental Forest, Minnesota, USA - June2015DPH_20_150 | ecosystem: Environmental > Terrestrial > Soil >... | reverse complement strand
CTAAATAACAACGGTACAAACTGGAAGAGATCTCTTCTCCACGTTAACCATTCATGTGCAGTACCTGGGGATTCGTAATAGACATATTTCATCCCTACTTTATCCAGCATTGCGCGAAATGCACCGACTGAGCCAGGAAATGGATTAGGCTCTTTCGTACCCAGGCCAAGCCAGAAGAGCTTGACTTGTTTATTGAGTGCTGCACCGTCTTTGAACTTTCCGTCCATGAACGTAACGGGATCAACGGGATCAGCGCTTGGGAAGTTTGATGTGCCGCTGAATCCACCTATGTAGGAAAACTTGTCCAGATTGTTCATAGTGATCCGGATGGTTTGGTTTGCGCCCATCGAAAGGCCGGCCATTGCTCTATGCTCACGATCCGCAAGAGTGCGATATCCGGTGTCAATCATCGGGATGATTTCTTGAGTCAATACTTCTTCGAAAGCTGAAAAGTTAGGCCCTCTTGGTGGGGTGACAGCAGTCTGCGCCACTTGGGAAGGTTTTGACGCATAACCATTATCCATGACGATAATCATGGGAACCGATTTTTTGTCAGCGATCAGATTGTCGAGAATGAGATTAGCCTTGCCTTGAGCACTCCAACCTGTTTCATCTTCACCCATACCATGCTGGAGATAGAGGACAGGATAGTGGGAACTAACGTTCTTATCATAATCCGGCGGAGTATAGACAAAGCATCTGCGCCATGCGTTCGTGATTTTGGAGAAATAGAGTTTCTGGCCTACCATACCGTGGGGGACCTCTTTGAGTGCGTAAAAATCCTGGTCCTTGGCCGGAATTTCAATACCGCTGCCCCATCGACTGGCGCCGTAGAAGTACAGACTTCCCGGATCCGGAACCGAAGCACCATCTATATTGAGCTGATAGTAATGGAAACCTTCAACCTGAGGGGCAGATTCGCCGGTCCAGACTCCTTTTTCGTCTTTGGTCAGATCGTATTTCACGGCACCAATATCGAGCTGGACTTTCTGAGCCTGTGGCGCCGAAACGCTTACACGGATACGACCCTCAGAATTGACCTGGGGAAATTGCTTGCCCGGTTGATTGACTGATGATGGCTTGAAGTCCTCCACAGCTGCAGTTTGGTTCGACTGTCCTACACACATTCCACTTGTTCCTATGGCGGCTAAGAAGACAATTGCGAGTCTGTACTTCATATGAAGAGTTCCTTCAATGATTTGCCGGATATTTCAATCCCGAAATTGTATTCTGTTTCGGATGATCATCAATTCAACAAGCGTTTCATTGATCTTGCATTTCTATGCCAATAGATCCTTTACTTAAACAACAGTGGTGCAAATTTATAGAGATCGTGTCTCCACACCGGCCATGCATGACCTCCGGGATAGTCGTCATACACGTACGGGATTTTCATCTCGTCAAATTTCGAACGCATGACCTGGCAGTTGTTGTAGGCTATATCCTCTTTGCCGCCGATGCCAACCCATACAAGATTGAGGTTTTTCGTAATCGTCGTGAGATTTTTTTCAATGAATGCATAGTGTGCATCAGCAAGCTCTTTTTGCATTGGCAATATCCATCCTGAACTGAATATTCCCAACGACGAGAACATGCCGGTGTTGTTGAACCCGACAAACAGTGTTTGTATCCCACCCATCGATAATCCTGCAAGCGCCCTGTCCTTCGCTTCAGCTTCTGCACGATATTTTTTCTCGACAAACGGAATCACGCATCGTTTCAATTCCGCCTCGAACATGCGCAACGTCCTTTCACCGAAACCGGCGAAATCGGTATTCGTATTGCCGTCCGGCATAACAATCAACATCGGTTTTGCTTTCTGTTCGGCTATGAGATTGTCGAGAATCAAATCTGTTTTCCCTTGCATTGCCCATCCTCGTTCATCCTCACCTCCGCCGTGCAATATATACAGGACGGGATATTTCTCAGATGTGTTCGCATCGTATCCCGGAGGTGTATAGATATAGAATTGACGCCACTGGTTGAAGACCGTCGAAAAATATTTCTCTCTTCGAATGTCTCCGTGGGGAACATCTTTCAGTGCATAATAATTGTATCCCTTGATGGGAATTTCAATTCCGCTAGCCATTCGTCCCATTCCATAATACGTTTCGCTTGCCGGATCGGCTGCCGGGACTCCATCGATGATGAGGGAATAATAATGGAATCCCTCGCTTACTATGTCGGTCGTTACACTCCATACTCCCGCCGTATCTCTTACCATATCATATTTTCGTGCTAAATCGAGTTGTACCTTTTGAGCGTCAGGAGCTTTAAAGCGAAAGATGGCACGGTTATCAGGCAGTATCTGCGGAAATCTCGCTCGACGGACATTTGTCGGTGCGGGTGTTCCAAGCATCGTATAGCGAGCAAATTTGGATTCATCGACCGGCTTAAATATGAGCTGTGAGAACATATACAGCGAATTCTTCCAAACATTGAAATCGTGCACACCCGGTTGGATGTAATAGATATGCGGAACGTCGTTTGCCAGCAGATACTCATGCGTCCGCTGACTGAATATGAGTAAGCCATCATCATCACCGCACGATATCCAAATCAATTTGATTTTCCGTTTCGCCTCCCCGGGATTGGGGAGAAGCTCTTCCGGCCTCTTCGTATTCGGAGCGGCGGAGAAACTTCCGATCCAGGCGAATGTCTCCGGATGCCCCAATCCGAAATTCAGTGTTTGTCCCCCACCCATTGACAATCCGGCAATCGCACGATGTTCGCTGTCTTTGTACACGGGAAATTTCTTCTCTATGAACGGAATCAAATCATCCAACAAATCGCTCTCAAATGTGGCAAATGCCTGAACCTTATCGGGTGCCATAATATTCCCCGTCGCGCGGTCGTCTTTCATCGCCCTTCCGTTCGGCAGCACGACGATCATCGGTTCCACTTTCTTTTCCGCATAGAGGTTGTCCAGAATAACCTCCGGATGCCCTCCGTACAACCATTCGTGTTCATCACCTCCGATGCCGTGTAAGAGATACAACACGGAATACTTTTCACTTTTCGAATATCCGGGCGGCAAATAGATGAGCGCTTTCCGCTGAGTTCCAACCGTTTTGGAATCGTACATGACGGAATCGATTGTCCCGTGCGCGATCCCGGAACGTAGAATATCGTATCCGACCGGTGCATGGCGTTCAAGTACTTGGGTGTGTGAAACTGCACGCAACGCCATGAGCGCAAGAACCGAGTACAGTAATGCTCTCATATTTGTCCTTAGTATTTTTGGCACTTGGAAATTTCCAATGAATGCCGGAAAAGCCCCGTGGTTATTACTTTGCTTTCCATTGTCCTTTGTCAACCCACGTGATGATCGGGATCATCCATTCATCGACGGGCATGAAAAAGACGAAACCGTGATTGCCTTTCGGATAGAGATGCATTTCTACGAAGACATTGTGGTGGCGTAACTGTTCATAATATGCGATGCTGTTGTCGACATCAACCACTTTGTCGTCACCAGCTTGAATAATGTATGCCGGCGGCGTTTGGCCGGTCACACACAATTCATTGGAATATTCGTCGATCTCTTTTTTCGAAGGATGTTTCCCGAGCAGGTTATCTCTCGACCCGAGATGGGTCAGACTATCCTGCATACTGACAACAGGATATACCAGGATCTGAAAATCAGGGCGTATGTTTGTACGCTTGCTGTTCTCAATCACGGCGTGATCATAATGAGTCGCTTCTGTTGATGCCAGATGGCCTCCCGCGGAGAAACCCATTATCCCTACTTTATGTTCATCGATCCCCCACTCTGCCGCCCGTTCTCTCACGATTGTCATTGCCTGTTGTGCATCCTGCAGAGGGCCGATTGTTTTATCGATCATCGTTGAATCGCTGGGCAGCCTGTATTTCAGGACGAAGGCGGCAATTCCGTTCTTCGCAAATTCCTTTGCCGTCCTCACGCCTTCGCCCTGATAGACAACCACAGCATACCCTCCACCGGGGCAAATAACAACGGCTGCACCGGTCGATCGACCCTTTTCAGGAAGGAATGATTCCAACGTCGGTTTGGTAACCCCGGAGAACATTCCCGAGCGTTCTCCTTCTTTGACCTCCGATTGTTTTGAATTCGGAATTGCTCCCCGATACAGGTCAATAATTTCCTGTGCCCCTGCAGGGAGTGAAAGTAGTAACAGTAGTACGACAACAATCTTGATTGTTTTCATTTACAGGTATCCGAATATTTGATTTACACTGCACACACCAAATTTCGACGCCCTCTATTCTATTTATTTGTTGAAGAGCAACGGCGCAAATTCCCTCAGGCTACGGCGCCAGCTTAAGAACTCGTGAGCTGTTTCCGGGGAAACGTAGAAGGCACTGTTGATACCGGCTTGTTTCAATGCCTCTGCATTCGCCTTTGGGTCGCCGCCAAACATGCCTGGTCTGCCGCCGCGGTTTTCAAGCTCACGGCTGCCAAAGCTAACAAATACCAGTGTAACCTTCTCCTTAAAACCGGGCGTCTTGTTGACATCGTCCATAGAGAAGGTCCCACCGCTGAAGAGACCGATATATGCAAACTTATCGAGGTTTGACATGGTGATCATCTTTGTTTCCATTCCCCCCATGGATAGGCCGGCCATGGCACGATGGGGTTGATCGGAGAGCGTACGGAAGTTGGCATCGACGTAGGGAATCAACTCATTGACGAGAACCGTCTGGAATGGTTTGATATCGAAATTTCTGAGGCCGCCGAACTTGATTTCGTTCGTCATGCCGTAGGTCATCACAATGAGGAAGGGCTTGATCTTGCCTTCGGCGATCAGGTTGTCCATGATTAGATTGGCGTGGCCCTGATTGCTCCAGGCGGTTTCATCCTCGCCCCAGCCGTGCTGCAGGTACAGAACGGGATAGCGCTTCGTCTGATCTTTGTCGTACTCTGGTGGAGTGTACACAAATGCGCGGCGCGAGGTATTGGTACTCTTGGAGGAGAAAAGAATCTGCTGGACTCTACCGTGGGGAACATCCTTGAGCGCATAGAAGTCCTGATCTTGAGCAGGAATTTCGACGCCGCTTTCCCAACGAGTAGAACCATAGAAGTTTAATGTGCCCGGATCGTTAAATACCCCACCGTCGATCGTGAGATGGTAGTAGTGAAAACCTCTGTCCTCCGGTCTTGCCGTGGTCCCTATCCATGTACTATCTGCAGCTTTTGTGAGGGGTGTGCCTCCTCTTCCGCCCAGACTCACGCTGACACTTTGAGCCAGCGGTGCCACGATGCGTAATCGTACATAGCCCTGTGAATTGACTTGTGGGTACTGCTGACCGGGCTGATTTAATATAGAGGGCTTGAAATCCTCCGTAATCGTTGGCTGGTCGGTCTGTGCGAAACACAACCAACCTGAAAAAGCCAGTAGTAAGGCTAAACCAATCATATGCAGTTTCATAGTTCTTTTCCTTTAGTCTTTAAATAGAAGTGGTGCGAATTCATGCAGGCTGCGCCGCCAAGTTTGCCACTCGTGAGCAGTGAGGGGAGAGACATAGAAATGAGTATTGATGCCAGCCACTTTGAGTGAATCGGTGTTGACTTTGGGATCACCGCCAAAGGGGCCTCCGGGTCTGCGGTTCTCTAATTCGCGGCTGCCAAAGCTGACAAACACGAGCTTAACTTTCTCTTTGAAGCCGGGTGAATTATTGACATCATCCATGCTGAAGCTGCCGCCGCTGAAGATGCCCAAGTATGAGAACACATCTGGATTGGCCAGGGTAATGACCCGGGTCTGCATGCCGCCCATGGAAAGTCCTGCCATGGCCCGATGCTGTTGATCTGCCAGTGTGCGATAGTTGGCATCGACCATGGGGATAATGTCCTCCAATAGGGTCTTCTTGAAGCCGTCAGCCCAACCCGCCGGAGGCCAAGGGCCACTAGGACGTTCCCCTTGCCGAGGTGGGCGAGCCTGTTCCGGCATTCGCCAGGTCCCGTTGTCCATCACAATGATGAAGGGCTTAGCCTTACCTTCGGCAATCAGGTTATCCATGATGAGATTAGTCTTGCCCTGATTGGGCCAGCCTGTCTCATCTTCGCCGCCACCGTGTTGCAGGTACAGCACGGGATAGTGTTTCGTGGCGTCCTTATCATATTCGGGTGGTGTGTACACGAAACATCGACGCATGCTGTTGTTGCTCTTTGAAAAATAGGGATGTTCGCGTATCTCGCCATGGGGTACGTTTTTGAGGGCGTAGAAGTCTTGATCCTTGGCGGGGATTTCAATACCACTTCCCCAACGGCTAGCGCCATAGAAGTACAAGCTGTTGGGATCAGGAACTGCAGCCCCGTCTATCCAGAGCTGGTAGTAGTGGAACCCTTCGTCCTGGGGTTTCGAGTCACCAGTCCAGACACCTTTCTCGTCCTTGACCAGGTCGTATTTCACAGCACTGATATCCAGCTGGACTTTGTGTGCCTCGGGCGCCGAGATGCTGGCACGGACCCGACCTTCGGAATTGACCTGAGGATATTGCTTTCCCGGTTGATTGGTGGACGCAGGTTTGAAATCCTCCACTGCAACAGAATCAATCTTGTGCGTTTGAGCCAAACTAATTCCACACGTCAAAAGGATTGCTAATAACATACTTAAATACTTGAGTTTCATTTGATATCCTCCTTAAATGATGTTGTCAATATTCGTCATCTAAAAACATTCTATTTATATGTCCAGTTGAGCGAAAGCCACCGATACAAACAGACATACCAAAGCCGTCACGTGCTTTCCGAACATCCTCATTCCTTCAGTATCCAACAACTACTCCAATTCATCAAATGAAGCATACATCATGGTTATTGAACCGTGATCGTCACCATCTTCAAATCTCTCTTATCGGAGCTATTCCCATACCACAGCTCATACTCTCCGGGAGTCACGGCCATCTTGCCTTTCTCCCTGTCATAGAATTCGAACGCAGAAGAAGGCAGATCGATGGTTGCCTGGACGGTTTTCCCGGCAGCAGGGCTGACCCGCTGGAAGCCTCGCAGGGTCTTCGACGGTCCGTCGGTGTCGTTTGCCTTGCGCACGTAGATCTGAACGATTTCTGTACCGTCGACTTTTCCTGTGTTGGACACGGGGATCGTCAGTTGTACGCCTTCATCTTTTTTGATCTGGGACTTGTTGATCCGTGCATCGCCAATCGAAAAAGACGTGTAGCTCAATCCGAATCCAAACGGAAACAGGGGATCAGACATGAATCGATATGTCCGCCCCTTCATGGAATAGTCCTCGAAATCGGGCAGCTGCTTGACACTTTTGTAGAATGTGACCGGGAGTTTTCCCGAAGGATTGTGGTCCCCGAAGAGTACATCTGCGATGGCTTGTCCGCCGGACTCCCCAGCATACCATGCCTGAAGGATGGCGTCGCAGCTTTCGGTCTCAGGTACCAAACCAATAGCGGAGCCGGAGCAATTGACCAAAACAATTTTCTTTCCGGCTTGTTTGAGTGCTTTAAGGCAGTTTCGCTGCACTTCCGGCAGCTCGATGTCGGTACGGTCACCACTCTGGAATCCGGGCAGCCGAATTGGCATTTCCTCTCCTTCCAGCTGCGCGGAGATTCCACCGGCAAAGATCACAACATCGATCCACTTCAATTTCTCGATCAGTGCATCGTACTTCACCGGCACTTCCTTTCCGAAATCGAGGCTCAAACTGGCTGTCCAATTCTGAATCTGCCTGAACAGGACTTCAATCTTGTATTCTTTCCCCTGTTTCACCTTGTACGCAACGTGCCTCGGCAGCGGCCTCCACATGAAGATCTTCGAGAGCGTGTCACCGTTGACCACCAGCTGGCAGCCACCACACGCTTCGATCTTGAATGCGATCTCTCCCGACTCTGAAGGCTTGTAGACCGTTTCATACTTTGCGGAGAAATTCTCCAGGTGAACGCCGCGGCTGAATTCATGCTGGCCGAATGTCGTGAGCTTGATGGGACGTACGATCTGATCAGCGGCAATAGCGTCCCCTTTGAGTGTGCGGTTGTTCCAGTAGGTGGCTTTCATCCCACGCTTCCCGTCGATGGAGCACTCGCTCATTGCACTCACCGTCACCATGGTTTCGACCAAATCGCACCCTTTGTCATAGACGATCTTGCTTGTGTCGACCTTTGACTTAATGCCTTCCAAAATTGTGATGGTCTTGAACGGAGTGCCATTGTAGTTGCCCCACATCAGGGGTATATCGTCTGCATTGGGACCGATGACCGCAATCTTCTTCGCCGATTTGGAGAGTGGCAATGCTGAGTTCTTGTTTTGCAGCAGCGTCATGGACTCGCGGGCCATATCCAGAGCGAGTTCTTTGTGCTCAGCGCAATTCACCACGGACAACGGGATCTTCGACCAGGGGACCACGGAATCATCGTCCATTTCTCCCAGATCAAAACGACCGACCAACAAACGCATCACATGCTTGTCAATTTCCTCTTCTGTGACCAGGCCTTTGCTGACAGCCTGTGGCAATGTCTTGAACGCGTAACCATAGCCGCATTCAACATCGGTTCCTGCCAACGCAGCTTTGGCAGCTGCATGAGTTGCGTCCGACGACACCTTATGGCTTTGGCTAAAATCGGCGATGGCTCCACAATCGGAGACAACCAGGTACTTGAACCCCCACGCATCGCGAAGGATGTATTGAAGCAGGCGCGTGTTTCCGCAGCAGGGCTCATCGTCGAGGCGTTGATAGGCGCACATGATTTCACGGACATCTGCATCCTTCACGAGCGACTTGAAGGCCGGCAGATACGTTTCGTACAAGTCGCGCGGATCCACATTGGTGAGATTGATCGAGTGGCGGCTCCACTCAGGACCCGAGTGAACCGCATAGTGTTTGCCGCAGGCCAGGAGCTTCCGGTACTTCGCGTCGGCGGGACCCTGGAGTCCCTTCACGACAGACACGCCCATGCGAGAGGTGAGGTACGGATCTTCCCCGTACGTCTCCTGGCCTCGTCCCCAGCGTGGGTCACGGAAAATATTGACATTTGGAGTCCACACAGAAAGGCTTAGAAAGCGTCTATTCTCTTTCCCATTCTGCTTCGCTTCGTTGTACTTGGCCCGAACCTCGTCCGATGTCGCATTGAAGATACGGTATACCAGCGCATCATCGAACGAAGCAGCCATACCTATCGGCTCAGGAAACACCGTGACGTTGTCATTATTGGCCAGACCGTGAAGGGCTTCGCTCCACCAGTTGAATTTCTTGATGCCCAGGCGAGGAATCGCATCCGATTCATCGCACATCAGTGTAGCTTTTTCGCTCAACGTGAGTCGGGAGAGCAGATCCTTTGCCCGCTCCGTAGAACTGAGAGCCGGGTTCTGGTAGGGCAGGGTCTGAGCCCACAAACTCACCGAGACCATTGTGCAGACGAGGAACACCATTACAGTTTTCATGGAAGAGCCTATCGATGGTTTGATTGGACGTTATTCTGCTTCAACTTCAACTGGAACATCGTGCGGACGCAACTGATTCTTGCAGGGGCTATTGGAGCCGCTGCCGGAGCCTCGATGATCAAGATGCCGGAACGATCAACGAGGCTCATGCGGTCAACGCGCGGCATGCGTGGGAGGCACCTCACGCAGTCGCTTTGTAGGAACCTGACGTACAAGAGCGCCTAAGGAGCTTCATAAAGATGGACACAGAATCTCTACTTCTGATAGATCAGTTTGATCGTGTCAGCGAAATGGGCAGCTTCCATCCGACAGAAGTACACGCCGCTGGCAAGTCCCTGAGCACTCCATTGCATGCGATGTTCACCGGCAGGGACCTCGCCGTCGATGAGCGTCTCAATCGTCCGGCCTGTGATGTCGTACACCCTCAATGTCACGCGTTCTGTCCGCGGCAGGAAGAAGACAATCATCGTCGATGGATTGAACGGGTTGGGGAAATTCGAGCACAACTGAAACTCCCTGGGCTGTGAGGGACCGGAATTCTCAGCGACCGACGTCACCAGGCCTGTTCCATCACCGACCAGCCGTATCTCGCTCAGCTGGTTCGTGCCGATGCCCTTTGCATTGAGCAGGTAGAGGTAGTTGTCAGTCGTCGATGAGGTGGCCCCGCCAACCGTCAAGGGCGCCTGGAGAGGCAGTGATTTGGCCGCGGGATCCAGCCCCATGATGGTCGCGCCGATGCTATCGGTGGCAACGGGGTCGATGCCTGCCAGGAGCACATGCTTCGAGCATGGAGCGAAGGTTGCACACCATGCCCCCTCCCCGCCCGTTGAGTTCTTGATGCCATCAACGATTGCGAGATGGACGGGGCGTGCCGCGTTCAGGTCACAAATAGTCTCCGGCAGGTAGGTCCACTCCGCCGCAGAACTCGTCGGATGGTGCAGCGCCCCCCTCCGGCCGTTGTCATTCGCGATCGTGTATAATGATATCGGGGCGATGCCGATCTGGTTTTTGAGGGAGCAGGAGAGACCGGCGGCAGAATGGTGCTTCAGCTTCGGAATTGAGACGTACACGTCGATATTCTGCAGCACCTTGTTTAGTGTGAACGAGGCAAAGTTGAAGTGATTGGATCCCGTCGAGACGGACATGGTGTTCGCAGCAGTAGTATCGTTGAGGTCGACCACGTTGCAGCCAAGAGCGTTCATGGCAGCCTTGTAGCCAAACTTGTCGTTCGAGGCAAACGGAACTGTGGCGCCTGCGGTTTGCCAGTTCGTATCCCAGAACGCGTCCACAATGTAGATGTCTGTCGGATTGACGCCGGCATCGATAATGTATTGGCCGACAGCCTGAAGCACTGCGGGGTGTGTCCACATGGCCTCGGTGATCTTGTATTGGCCCAACTTTGGACTGGTCGAGTTGCCGGAGCCGCCTACCATGTTGATCTTAATCGCGACCTTTTTCCCCTTACTGAAGAGAGCCTTCACCTGACCCGACATGTTTTGATCAAGTAGATCAAGAACGTATTTCACCTTTTGCCTGACCCCGCCGCCTACGTCGTCGTATATGTAGCTGTCCGCCGGGGTGCTCGACGTGTTGCACACCGCCACCGTCGTGCGGATGGCGGAAGCCTGCTTGTGGTCGTAAGCCATCACCCCCGAAGGTTTCAAATACGGCGCGACCATCAACCCCGCGGCAGCAGTACCGATTTTCTTGATGAAATCTCGTCGTGATGAATTCATTTCCTTCATGCCCTCTACACGCTCGCTTCTCATATCTTCTCCTAGTGTAGTAACCGTTGATTGTCAAAAACACGTTTTCTATTTACAGTCGGCCGTTCTTGTCGACTACGTACGAAACAAACCGCTTGTTCGAATCTGATCCAGTCGACTTCAACCTTTTTGTCGTTCTTAAGGAGCACAGCCATCTATCGTATCAGAGTCATCTTCATTGTTTGAAATGATAAAGACTTCTGTTCTGTTTGCGAGACAAGTGATGCGAAGTATACACCACTTGCCATCGAGGAAGCATCGAATGTTGCTGAATAAGAACCTGCCTCCTTCGTCTCATGAACAAGTGTTTTCACAAGGTGTCCGGCGGAATCGTACACTCTCAGCTGGACACTCATTGTGTGAGATACGGTATACAAGAGCTTCGTGGAACCATTAAAAGGATTGGGATAGTTCTGGAGCAGTTCAAACTTGTCGGGAACAGGGCTTTGTCGCTCCTCGTTCAGACCGGTGGTTACAGTACGGATTCTATACAATGAACTTCCGGCAGTAATGTAGAGTGACTTCCTGTCGTTGTCACCCCAGGCACAGTTGGAAGGGTTCTCGGCCATAGCAATT
>Ga0116138_1001741_pt1 | contig 11759 bp, 20 predicted proteins | sample June2015DPH_20_1_2_FD_88971 | JGI IMG/M metagenome (GOLD analysis project Ga0116138, IMG submission 88971) | Peatland microbial communities from SPRUCE experiment site at the Marcell Experimental Forest, Minnesota, USA - June2015DPH_20_150 | ecosystem: Environmental > Terrestrial > Soil >... | reverse complement strand
CGAGGCCCACAAGGACGAGATCGCAGCTTCGAAGAGAGCCTACTACGAGGCCCACAAGGACGAGATCGCAGCTTCGAAGAGAGCCTACCGCGAGGCCCACAAGGACGAGATCGCAGCTTCGAAGAGAGCCAGTCTTCTGGCCGGCATGGTGATAGCCAGGTGACGGACCGCCTCAAAGGGTCTGTCTCCTTTGGCACCGTGGTCCCCACCGGCGCCTACAGGAACGTCCGCATCGAGTACACCCAGGAGTTCTACCTCGACGAGGCGAGCCACGAGGACGTCCTCGCAGGGCTGGCTGCCAAGGTCGACGAGGCGATCAGCAGGCTGAGAGACGCCAGGGTGGTGGCCAGCAGTTGAGAACCGAGAAGCAACTCCGGGCGTGGCTACACCTGAAGCTGACCGACTACATTCCCTACGTCAAAGGGGAAGGCCTTTCACTCAGCACCGTCAGCTCTCATCGGAAGCTCTCAACAGTCAGCAAAGACCTGAGGAAGATACTGGACGAGTTCGACAGGCTCAGGAGTGAAGTCAAACCATGAGGTCCTCTTCGGTCACCTCCGACGTCTCCGAGGTCCCCCAGGCCAGGCTCCATCCTCATGTCTGGACCGGAGGCCCCAGGATGGGCTCCCAGCTCCGCGGCACCTGCAGGGAACGGACCATCGACATGCTCGTGGAGTCGGACGGGCCCTTCTGCAGGGCGAAGATCTGTCACCTTGGCCGGAACTTCGGCTCCATTGAGGCTTTGAGCATCCCCGGCTTTCGGTACAAGATCTTCACCGTTGATCACGTGGACGGGAACGCCGGCGCGCACTGGTTTGACAACGAGCGCCTCGCCCACTGGATCTGTAACAATGCGGACGACAAGCAGCACCGGCGACATTCCAGTCGTAAGGAGAGAGAGAGTGGACTGGGCCTGCACGAGCTCCCGACGGAAATCGACCTGAACGTCAGGCTCTACGCGAGGTACCAGAAGTGGCTCGAAGACCGGTTCCTCTCATCGAACCAAGTCCCGGTCGAGGAAGCCATCTTCACGGCCGCCAGGGAGATCCACGCGAAACTCGGCCATGGGGCCCATCAGACGATCAGGGGCTACCTTCAGGTCCTGACCACCGGTGCGGATGCACCATACGCCGTCGACCCGGAGAAGAAAGTCCTGCTGCGGAGGAAGAGCTACGAGCTGGAGGCCGGAAAGTGAACAGGAACCACGAGAGGCAGGAAGACGAGGCCGACCGTCGGCACCTGGCGCACAAGAAAAGCCAGCTCACAGAACTGAAGGACCAGCTGCTTACAGGCGGCATCAGTTACAAGGCCTTCCAGAAAGCTGCCTACCCGCTACAGAAGGCAATCAAGGAGATGGAGCCCGAGGTCCTATGAGCTTCAAGGACCTCGCCGCACCGATTGCCATCTTCCTGGCCGTGTTGCTTCAGGAGCTCTGGGAGAGGTCATTCTAATGGCCGACTACCAGGACCTGATCGTCTTCTTGCGCGAGATGGCGGACGAGCTCGAGAAAGACGCGAAGCATGAGAAGGCGGAGAAGAGCTTCGAACAGAGGACTCTCGCATGACCTCTCGGGAGAGCATCGAGGCCGAACAAATGAACTATCTGAGATGGCACAACACGGCAATTCTGACGAGATACCTTCCAACTTGCCACGCGACCAAGGAAGATGCTCAGGAGGAAGCCGATGAAATCATATCAAGGAAACCACAACTGAAGGGAGAAATCAGACCCGCACAAACGAGGTGCTTCCTTCGGCCTATATCGGGAGACTGCTACAAGCATTTTCCAAAGAGATTCAAAACCAAATTCGAAGGTGAGGCCGTGCTGGAGCGCCATGCTCGAAAGACTGACTCATACGGGGGAGGGCAGAAGGGAGAGAGGCCGCTTTGAGCGATTGGGAAGAGATAGAAGCACTCCTTGAGAAGTACCTCGGAATCGAATCCAAGAGGAAGAAAAAACCCGCGCTGGTGGACGACACCGACCTCTTCGCCTCGATGATCATCCGATATCCACCGAACAGCAACCCTCCGAGGCCGGAGGCCCTACCTTGAGCGACCAGGCTCCTGCCCCGATAGTCCAGTACAGCGACCCGATCCGTACCTACCTCAAGACCTTCATCAAGGACGACGACGACCTCCTGGAGCACGTCCTGGTCGTCTGCTTCTCGAGCTTCACTTCGAACCCCCTCAATCTCGGCGTGATGGCGCCGACGTCGGAAGGCAAGTCCTACGTGATCTCCCTGGTGACGGGCCTCTTTCCGAACGCCCACGTCTTCGCAGGATCTTCAGCAAAGGCCTTCTTCTACGAGGAAGGGAAGGCGGTCGACCCAGAGACCCACGAGGACCTCCAGGGGAGGGTCGACGAGCTGAGGGCCAGGCTGGACTCGGACCCCGAAGACGGGGCGGCGAGGTCGGAGCTCCGCGCGCTGACGAAGAAGGCCATGATCAGGGTCTCCCTGGAGGGCCGCATCCTGGTCTTCCTGGAGCCGCCGGAGGTCGCCCTCTTCGAGGCCCTGAAGCCCATCCTCTCTCACGACAAGTGGGAGTCGACGTACCAGACGGTCGACAAGTCCTCCTCGGGGGAGCAGCGCACGAAGAAGATCCTGCTGGTCGGCTGGCCGACGATGGTCTTCGCCTCCGCCAAGGACCAGGACACCTGGTCGATGTGGCCGGAGCTCCAGTCCCGCTGCGTCATAGTCAGCCCGAACATGTCGCAGGACAAGTACCTCAACGCGAACCGCCTGACCGCCCGGCTGATGGGACGCCCCTCCTTCGAGCTGAGGAACCTCTTCCCGGAGGACCTCGAGGTGGCGGCCAGGGAGGAGGCCAGGAGGGTGAAGCAGTCGATGGAGCTCACCCGGATGCTGGGAGGCGCCGAGGGGGGCGGGAGCCACAGGGACAACTTCGTCCTCAACCTCTTCGCTGAGCAGCTGGTCGAGCTCTTCCCCCACGAGAGCGGCCTCCGGATGCGCCAGTTCAGGTCGCTGATGAGCTACATCAACATCCTCGCCATGATCAACGGGGCCGACAGGCCGAAGCTCGTGATCAAGGACCAGGCGAGGGCGGTGGTGGCGACCGTCGCGGACGTCGGCAGGGCCATGGGCCTGGTCTTCAGCTCCACCTGGGCCAACCTTCCGAGATACAAACTGGACTTCTTCGAGCAGGCGGTGACGAAGGCCTACGAGGGGGTTTCGACGGCGATAAAGGTCGAGGACAGGACGGAGAAGAGGTACCATCCGGTCCCGACGAAGGAAATCCTCAGGGTGGCCCGGGAGGTCGGCTTCAAGATGGGGCCCAACCGCCTCCGGAAGACGTTCCTAGAGCCGCTGGAGGAGGCCGGCCTGCTCGGCAGCGAACAGGACCCGGACGACAGGAGGGGCCTGGTATGGACCCCCATCCAGATAGCCCAGAAATACGGCAGATTAGGGGAACTCCGTAATTTCTCGCCGGATTTGCTCATCGAAGCTCTGAAAGGCCTCCAAACGGGATTGGGGAACCTGGTGGCCAATTACGCCTACCCGGACGGTCGGCTGGTGAGCGACCTTGGAGAGCTCGTCGAGTTCGTCCTGAAAGGCGGCGGTGAGGGTGTGGACCCACCATCCCATACCACACCGGATCCCGGCCTAGGAAGCGCCCCCGAAGTACAAGGAGGCGCTCTCCTAGGGGCCAACGAAAAACGAGACGTTGAAGGGACGCCTACACCGCCGCCTTCCGACATTTCAGACGATTCCGACAGGCCCAGGGCCCACCTGATCGTCAGGACCTGTTTTGATTGCGGCAAGGAGCTCCCCCCTGGCGAGAACTACGTCTGGCAGAAGAAGTCCCTCTGCAGAGAGCACTACCTCGGCAGTGCAAAGGAGGCCAGGGAGGCGGGGAGCCAGAATTGACGCTCGCCTGCGGTCGGCCAGGACTCTGCGGGGTCGGGTTGAATGAGACGCTACTCTCCACGAGCTGCCAAACTTTCGCAAAAACATCCCCCCCACTGCGCCTATCGGAGGTCGATCGCGTTTGGTGAGCATCGTCAAGGAGGTCGTCCTGCTCGAGGAGCTCAACTTCCGGGTCCGCGACCTGATCAAGAAGGACTACAAGCACTTCCGCTTCGACGTCACCAGGGCCGCGCCGAGGGGCATCCAGATCAGGGCCTGGAAGGAGGAGTCCAGGAAGGCCAACTTCACCTGCGAAGGGACGAGGTTCAGCGAGTGCGAGCATGGTCCCTTCTACAACCGGACGAGCCTGGACATACACCAAAGGGCCATGAAGCATGGGAAATACGTGCTGGTGGTCGTCCCACCCGAGGCGTCCAGATGATCCTGTATGACATAGAAAGGGAAGGCTTCTATTTCGGCTGCTTGAAGCATTTCAGCGCGATTTGGTTCCGCCCAGAGGAGGCTATCAGGACCAGGCTGCTGTGCCGGAAAAGGTTCGACAGGATCATGGCGTTCGTCGAAGACGTCGAAAGATGAGCCCCCTTCTCTTGATCGTAGGTTCCGTGGAGCTGCTGCTGGTGACGGCGGTCTTCACGCTCTGGCTCGATAAGACCCTCCACAGGTTCAGCCGTGAAGATGAGGCAGAATCAGGGGCATGAGGTTCCCCTACCAGCTTGGCCGCCTGGTGATCCACGTCGTCAACCTGTCAAGGGAAGCGAAGATGGCCGGGACCGTCAAGAGGTTCGGCTTCGTCGGCGTCCATCTGGGCGACGTGGAGGTCAGGGGGAACGTGAAGATCGGCAAAGACACTTTCATCCTCAGCGGGGTCGTGCGTTCTGGCCCCCGCAGTCGGGTGGTCATAGGGAGGCGCTGTTCCCTGGGGGCCAACGTCCGCATCAACTGCGTCACCCACTTCACCGGAGGGCCCCACGCCCCTCACGCCCTCATCCCTCACAGGGAAGCGGACATAGTGGTCGGGGACGACGTCTGGATCGGGCACAACGTAGTGATCACCCCGGGTCGCAGGATAAGGGATAGGGCCGTGGTCGGAGCCAACTCAGTGGTCACTCATGACGTCCCTGACGGCTGCGTAGTGGGCGGAGTACCAGCGCGCCCCATCAAAGCAGCGAAGCTCTACGCGCTCGACCTCACATGATCCGGCCTAGCCAAGTGAGCAGACAACACCGTTGCATCGTCCCCGGCTGCAACAGACCGGAAGACAGGAAGTATCGCGCCTACAGAGGTTCACGGGCCAGCGGCTACTTCTGCACCGACCATGGGAAGGAGGTCGCGAAGAGGGACGAAGCGGACATAACGATACCCCTAGACAGTCGGTTTCTGGGGGTCACCGAACTTCTTCACTGATTTCAGGAGGTTCCATGCTTCCTTGCTCTTCTCGATTCCGAGTTCCTCCTTGATGGTCTTGGCCGAGAGCTTGTCGTCATCCTCGAGCAGCTCGAGCACCCGCCTCCCCCGTTTGTTGAGCACTAGCCTCCCTTTCATCGGGTCATTACACTTCGACTTGTCGTGGCCGAGCCTGACGCAGACGTGGGGCATGTCGTACCCGAGGGGGATGTTGCCGGAGTGCCTCTTCTGGGACCTCGCCCTGGCCAGCCCGTCGTTGGTCCTCTGCACTAGGTCCTGCCTCTCCTTCTGCGCCGCCCATGCGAGAAATGAGATGAAGATCTGGCGCATCGATGGGTCTTCGATCCGTAGGAAGCTCTCCCTGGGCGACGTGCTGATTATCGGGGCGAGGTCCTCGAGGATCCTGATAGCGTCGAGGATCTCCCAGAAGGTCCGGCCGACCCTCGACACTTCGTAGAAGATCACATGGGCGGGGCGCTCCTCCTTGGGTAAGTCCTTCAGTATGGAGATCATGGTTCCGAAGCCCGACCTCTCCAAGGCTGGGGTCTTCCCCGACGTCTCCGGATCTTCGAACCAGTCGTCAGGGTCGAGGGCGAACCCGTTACTGTGGGCGAAGTCCTTGATCTGAAGCCGTTGGTTCTCGACCGTCTGCTTGTCGGTGGACACCCGGAGGTACGCGAAGACCGGCACCTCCTTTGCCAGTCCGGAAGAAATCAAACTGGGCTCCTATTCAATTCCTCAAACGTCCGTTTGAGGAATTTGACGGTCAAACGTTCGGTCGAACGGGCGTATATACGATGATAGATACGTAAAGGTGGTGGTGGGAGTCTAGACGGAGATTGAATGAATGGATTGAACGGCATATCAGCCGCTGTTCCCTCCCACTGGCACACCCCTGCAGAGGCAGAGCCCCTCCTTGTGGGCCTTGACTTCGTTGAACAGCGTCGCGGACGAGAGCTTGACAGGCGTCTGCGGCTCGACGTCGGTTCCCTCTTCGAGCCTGGACTTGGAAGTGGAATACGAGAGTCCTTCGGCGACGACTAGGTTGACTATCCTCTTGTGGATTTCGCTCGATACCTTCCACTTCTTGTTCTGGGCTTCGCTGAGGGTCGTCTGCTCTGCCCCCTCCTCTGCCGGCTCCGGCCTTCCGGCCTTCTGGTTAGGGGTGACTTCTATTCCAAGCTTGCGGAGGATGGCCTCCCCCCTGCCGACATGCCAAGGGACGGGCTCGTTGACGCCATAGAAGACGTCGTCCTCGTCGGTGTACAGGCAGAATTCGGCCTTGCTCATCCGGCGAAGCCATCTGGGCTGCACGAACCGCAGGATGTAATTGAACTCCTTCGGCAACTTCATCCTTCCCAGCCTCTTGATGAATGTGAAGTGAGTGATGTCTCTCACCTCGGGGGTTACGCTCATGTACCTCAGGCTATCAAAGGCCAGGGCGATCCCGGTGTGAAAGGCCTTGTCCACCAGGTCGATGAGGTCCATCTCCGCGTCCTGGCGGCTGGCGATCTTCCCAGCATAATATCGGCTAGCCAGGAGGACCTTCGATTCCCTGACGGCGAGGCAGAAGATCTTCCTCTTGCCTCCAAAGGTCCATTGGACGCGGCCCCTCTGCTTCAGCAGGTCAAGCAGGGAGCTCAGGGAGGTGAACATCTCGTTGGCGCTGTAGAAGAATGCCGGAACGGTGACCACGACCTGGTACGGGTCGAGCTTCCCGAAGGATTCCACGACCTGGTCCGGGCTCTTGAATTTGAGGTCCCCGATGTGCATCCAGTCATATTGTTTCTTGGAGAACTTCAGGTCAACCCTGTTGCCGCAGAGGAGGAGAACCTTGCGGCCGGTGTTGCACCAACCGATACCCTCGTCGTCGTCCGCGGAGTAGATGTCAATACCCGTGCCTCCGTTGTCGATGTACTCTTCCAGGATGTTCTCGATCAACGTGCTCTTCCCCGCGAACTGCTTGGCCGTAGTCCAATAGACCGCCGGCCATGTGAAATCGAAGACGCGCCGGAGCTTGCCAGCGTAGAAGTCCCGGGTCACCTTTATCGGTCCCCTCGGCACACCGAATCGGTCGAAAGGAGGATACCGGGGGACGTTCAGCCAGCGGACTAGTCTAATCCTTCTGGACGGCGTCTTCTGCGAATATTTCTTCTCCGCTTCCTCCAAATCTCCGATCACCACTCATGCTGCCCATGACCATGGACTGAATCATAGCCGTGAACTCGCTCGTGTACATCTTCTCGTCGAACGCCACCGAGACCACCAGCCTCCCATAGGGGATCAGTTGTTTCTCGCAGAACTTCGTGCAGATCTTCGTCAGGACCTGCAGGGAGGGATAGAACGGGTTCATCCCGGAACCCATGGCGATCCTGTTGTTCAGGAGGACCAGCCCCTCGGCGTACCAATGCCTCCCGATCAACAACGACCACTCGAAGTTCAGCTGCCTGGCCACCGGGTCAGACTTCGCGGCGTAGAAGGAGTAGAGCCAGCCGATCAGCGAGTCCAGGACCTCCATCCTAACCCGAATGTCCCTGCTGGTGTCGAAGACGTAGGACATGGCCATGCCCACGACGTTCCGCATGGCCTGCACGATTTGGTTCGTCGCGATCGTCTGGCCGAGCTTGGCCAGGTCGCTCAGCTGCTTTCGGGCGGCGGCGTCGAGCTGCGACTGGATCGCGTTCTTGATGTTCTGCGCAGGTCCCTGGGAGCTCATCTACTGCATCGACGCCTTCTTGGCAGCCCTCTGCTTGCTGATTCTCTCGTACATCAGGAACCCGAGCCCGAGCACGATGAGACCGACGACTATGACCTGGTTCCTGGTGCTGCTCAGCGTCCGGCTTATGATCTCCATGTCCTGCGGCTGCAGGACCACGACAGCCACGATCGTCAGGGCGACTATCACCGCGATGGTGATGCCGAACTTACCAAGCCTCTCGCTCCAGGGCTTCTTCCCCATCTCCTTCGAGAGCTTCACCAGGTTGTCCTGCCTGGACCCTATGTCGACGATCCCCAGGGTCACCATGTCGTGATAATCGGACTTCTCTTCCGTGACTCCGATCGCGGCGTCCTGGTACCCGGTGGCGAGTCTCCTCCACCTGATCGACTCCTGTATGGAGCTATGCATCGAAGACGTGTCGGTCTCCCGCTCGACCCTCTCCTCCGCCGACTCGTTCGGGTTGACCTCCTTCCTGGCCTTCCCCTCCTCTTCGACCTCGGAGCCGGCAACGGACTGGTTTGCCAGGATCGTATCCATCTTCGACATCAAGTCCCTGAGCTCGGTATGAAGTTCCATCGAGTCCGGGTCGATAGGGCTCTTTTCCCTCCTCTCCCTCTTCCCGTCCTTGCCAGGCAACTACACGTAGGCCTCCAGTTCCTCGGGGTGCTTCTTGTAGTAGTTCGCCCAGGCGTGGTCCATGAAGCTGGGGTCGGTGTACACATGCCTGTCCCCGTGGACCGACACGACGACCTCGAACACGGCGGTCGGCCCGAAGTCCGAGGTACCGAGGCTCAGCATGGGGTTGACGAAGTAGCCCAGCACGGTCTCGCAGTTCTGCGAATAATAGGGTGTCCCCCTGTAGTAGACGATGCCGTCCTTGTACGAGAACCTCTTCGACTCCATGCCGTGGTGCCTCAGGCTCACCGCGTTGATCTTGCCGAGGCTCTCTTGCCCGGAGATGTTGGAGACGTCCATCGGCTTGTCCAGGGGTATGATTATCTCCGTCCTCGGGACATTCACGCCGTCGACCTCGAGGGGTTCCATCTCCCTGATGTACAGGTTAGCGCTCGAGGGGAACGGGATCTCCACGTTATTGGGGGCCTTCTCGTCCTGCAGGATCAGGAACCTCTTCTGGGCCGCGAGGTAGATGTTGTACGGGACGGTCAGGACGACGGCGAACATCATCGTCATCATGTAGCCGGCAGCCACCCATAGTTGATCATCGACCGGGACCTGGGTCTTGACGAACCAGATCATGATCGGGATGCTGCAGAGGGCGGGAATGAGGTAGATGTAGGACCTGTACCTGTTCCAGATGATCGACCACATGCTTGTCAAGAGCGGACCGCCCTGGCCAGCGCGTCCTTGATCTCTCCGGCCTTCAGAGCTGCGAGCATCGCGAAGGCAAACCAGACAACGCCCAGCCAGACTACCCTGCTCCCCGTCGCCAGCCCGTATGGTATCGCTATGATGAAGATCCGCACCTGCGGCGGGATCTGCGTCCAGATTATCGAAACCACGATCACACAGACGGCCGCGACCATCAGCCCGGCGCATCCCAGCAAGAACTTCCAGGTCTCCCTCTTGCCTTCGTCGGTGTGCGGCTCCTTCTTGTATTCCTCGACCATGTTCGTCTCCTTCGGAGGGTCCCTCCTCTCGTCCGGGTAGCCGGACGGGCTCTTCCCGACCCTGTCGAGCGAGGTCCAGGAGGGGACCCCCTCGACCTTGTCCCAGAACAGGCCGAACGACTCCAGGTCCACGCTGTTCCTCTCTTTCTCCATCCTCCTCGGCTGGGGCTTCTGGGCGACCAGAGGCCGGGTAATCGGTGGGACGGGAAGGGCAGCCGCAGGGAGAGCTAGGACGAAGGATGAAGAGTAAGCGAAGGTCCCTTTCTTCTCGGCCTTCTTTGTCGCCGGTGGGCTCGCCCCCTTCTTCCCCTTGGCAGCGCTGACAATCGACAGCCTGCCTCCGTCGTTGACGATCAGCCCGCGCTGGATGAGGCCGTCGGCCACGAGCCGACCTTTCCCGCGAAGCGCCCCGTACTCCACGGGCGCCTCCGCGTCTTCGACCTGGGAGATCATCCGCAGGCTGGCGACGTCGAGGTTCTCAGACGAGGTCACTGCGGGGCCTCGACTCCAAAATCTGCGCGACCTTGGCCGCTTCCGCTCTCTTGATAGCGTCCTCCGTTATCTTCCCTTTCCTGAACACGACCAGGTACACCTCCTCCTCGTCGGTGATGTACTGGCTGTTCAGGAGCTCCCGGAGGTCCTTGCCTAGGATCCAACCCTTCGCGGGCTCCTGCTTTCCGGCGTCCAGGTGGTGCTTCCAGTCGTTCAGAGCTATCCCCCTGGAGTATCCGTTCAGGAGGATGATCGCCGTGTGGTCGAACTTCTTCAGGATCCCGTCGGCCTTTGGCAACGTATATACAGAAACGCGTCACAACTATAAATGTTAGTATATACAGGAACTTGCGATTGACTGCTACGAAGTATTATAAGGTGTTTCTTCCTACTGCACGCCAGAAAACGTAATGAAGTATCTTCATGACACGCGCACATACGGACGAACTCGCAAAGGAACAACAAGAATAGGAATCTCCGCAGCCGCAGCCCTCATCTTCGTCGTCGCGATCCTCGTGGTCGCGGCAGCAGCCTACGTGTACTATCCACCGACCCAGCAATCGGCCCAGCGTTCGACTACTTCTTCCATCAATCAACAGCCCACGGGCGCTCAATCGTGCAACCCGACCACAGCACAGCAGATTGAAACCAAGGTCGGCCCGGTTGCAGGCGGAGGCACGCTCTCCACGCCGGGAGCCAACATCTTCACCCTGCAGGCAGGCCAGTATTCCACCATCGGCGGCGACAACCCAGGGACCACCGGGTCTGGGACCACCACGACGGTCGGCAGCTATCCGCTCAACGGCCTGGTCATGCAGTTCTACGCGACCGCCGCATATCCGATCTGGGTCCAGGCCTACGTCTCCGCAGGCGTCAACCTTCAGTCCACTCCCTACCAACTCGGCGTCTATGCCGGCGTCGGCCAAGTGACTGTCCAGTGCATCCCATCGGCAGCCAACCCCAACGCGTATCTCTGGTTCGTAAGCGCAGGACTCATCGAAAGCCCTAGCTCGGCAGTGGGCACAGGCACGGGCACCTCGTCCATGAACGACGCGGTGGCTCTGGTCACGTCCAGCACCGGCGCATCGCTCACGACAGCGACCGTCGCCATGCCAGCGACCACCGCCGTCTGGACTGTGAACCTCAACCTGTTGGCCTTCGCCCACACGGGTGCGGGCTACCCCGTCGACGTCTTCGGCAGCACCAACAACCTCGTGCAGAACTATGCGACCAACGTAGTCTACGGAGGCGCCAACGTCGGCAATGTGGTCTTCGGGACCATCCTCGTCATATCGACCAATGACAGCAGTGCCTCGTTCAGCCTTGACGCTGCTGCGCCTTACAGCCTGAGCATGACCCCGGTCACAGCCAACACGGTCACAGCCGGCTCGCTGAACTACATCGTCTCGGGATTCACGGGCTGCACTCCGTCCACCACGACCGCCACCACGACCTGCCTCTCGGTGCCCCTCGACGTATCCTCGACGAAATCGGGCGGCCACACGGCCATCACCTTCACGTGGATCGACATGCAGCAGACAGCCTACAACCTCGCCCACCTGACCACTCCGGCCCTTGCAGCAGGCTACCATGCGGCAGGAGCCAGTTTCGGCCTCGCCAGCCTCGGTGG
>Ga0116138_1001735_pt1 | contig 11796 bp, 9 predicted proteins | sample June2015DPH_20_1_2_FD_88971 | JGI IMG/M metagenome (GOLD analysis project Ga0116138, IMG submission 88971) | Peatland microbial communities from SPRUCE experiment site at the Marcell Experimental Forest, Minnesota, USA - June2015DPH_20_150 | ecosystem: Environmental > Terrestrial > Soil >... | reverse complement strand
TCGGTGTCCGGACCGCCGAGACACTCGCGAGATTCGGCATCAAAGCCGATTTTGTCCCCGCCGCCTTTACCAGCAAAGACCTTGCCGCGGGGCTTATCGATTTTACAAGCCTTCGTGACAAAAAAGTTCTTCTTCTGCGTTCTCTAATCGCTTCCGATGACCTGCCGCAGTTACTTGAATCCGCCGGCGCCTCGGTAGATAATGTCCCCGTCTATACCCACGAGAAGAACCTGTGCGATTTGAAACCACTTTCCGAAAAGTCAATTCACTGGCTGACCTTTGCAAGTCCGTTCGTTGCGACGTGCTTCTTTGAACAAGTTTCAGTCGATTTCGTAAAATCCAAAGATGCCAAAGTCGCCTCAATAGGCCCGGTTACATCGAAAAAACTTGCCGAGTTTGGCGTAAAGATTGACGTTGAGGCGTCCGAGCATACTTTTGACGGTCTGCTTGCCGCCATAGAACAATACGAAATACGAACGACGAACAACGACTAAATGATAAACGTCTCAAAACTATATTGTGGCCTTGCGGGACAATCCGACCATTTACGCTACGGCAAAAGAGATTCCGTCGACCCCATCGTTGTTTATAACTGCACCTCCCGTTGCAATCTCCGCTGTCTCCACTGCTACGCTGCTTCCGATTCGGCTCGCCGAGACGTTGAACTTTCCACCGCTCAGGCGAAAAAACTGTTGGCCGACCTTGTCGAAGCAAATGCTCCCGTCGTATTATTTTCCGGCGGTGAGCCGCTTCTTCGTCCCGACTTGTTTGAATTACTTGCCGAGGCAAAACGCATCGGTTTGCGAACAGTTATCTCCACCAACGGCACACTTATCGATGGCGACACAGCCCAAAAAATTGCCGAGGCGAACGTCAGCTATATCGGGATATCAATCGACGGCCCCGAAGAATTTCACAATCGCTTCCGCCAGACAAGCGGCTGTTTCAAAGCGACTATGACCGGCTTCGAAAACTGCAGAAAAGCTAACCTGCGAATGGGCCTGCGTTTTACAATCAGCAATACCAATAAAGAGCAGGTCCCCGCCGTCTTCGATATCTGCAAGGATAACGGTATAAGACGAGTTTGTTTTTACCATCTCATAAGGTCCGGCAGGGCAAAAGATATTGAGTCGCAGGTTGTTTCGCCGACCGATACCCGAAAGGTTATGGACGTGATTCTGGAACGCACTGCCGACTTTGTTTCAAAAGGTCTTCTCGACGAGGTCCTCACCGTAGGCAATCACGCCGATGGGCCTTATCTGCTTGTAAAAATGCAGGAGCAGGGGGAAAATATCGACCAGCCCAAGCGGCTCCTTCTCGCTAACGGCGGCAACAGAATCGGCCAGGGAATCGCCTCAGTCGGCTGGGATGGCTCCGTTTATGCCGACCAGTTCTGGCGAAATTATTCGCTTGGCAATATCACGCAAAAAACCTTCAAACAAATCTGGACTAATCCTGATGAGCCGGTACTGCAAAAACTTCGCAATAAATCGAAGTTCGCCGACAAACGCTGCCTCAAATGCAAATGGTTTGATTTGTGCAAGGGCAACTTCCGCTTCCTCGGCTCCGACCCCGATATCAAAAACTGGCGATTAGAACCCGATTGCTACCTCACCGACGCCGAAATCGGGTTATAAATTGGAGGTTGGATAACGGGTGGATTATTTACCGTTTTGGTTTATTTGTTCCCGGATGGCTTTCAACTGGATAATGGCCTGTCTGTCTCGCGGGCGCCGCATTGCTTCTTTAGCCCCAATCAGGGCGTCAATCGTCAATGTGTTCAGCGTCAAACCGTCGGTTTTAATTTTCCGGCTCACTTTAACCACCTGTTCAAAATCGCCGATGCCTTCAACAAAACCAATGCAGTCCAGTGTCCCCAGGTCGGTAGCGAGATACAGATTTTTCAGCCCTTTAATGTTGTCTGCGGTTAGTTCCAGCGGTTTTCTGTTCGGTGTCATCCGATGAACAGGGTGCAGGCCGGCGAGTGCCTTTTGCAGTTGTAACAAGTTGGCCGGCGAAAAGTCGCAGCAGATGTCGATGTCCTGGGTGACTAAGGTGCATCCATACACAGTTGCGGCAAATCCCCCGATTATCACAAAAGACACGTCGTTTTCTGTTAGCCGTTTCAGTATTTCCAGAAAATCGTTTTTCATAATGGCCTGGCGTTTCGAAGTCGATTCATTGCGTTCAGGGCTGTCTGGTGGCGACGGATACGCTGGGAAACAGAGCTTTGAAGATTATCCAGCAGCAGGCCGATATCCACGCCATAGCGGGCCGCCTTTGCCATTGCGGGGTATTTTTTCAAAATCGCCTTGATATGAGGAGGTGCGATTTCAACGGATTTCATCGACTTTTTTTCAGCCATAATTTTTATTGTTTCAATGTCATTCCCTGTCATTGCTTTGGGGCAATCGATTTTCGTATCGATTCGGTGAATTGCCGTAATTGTCTTTTCAAATCTGGATTAAGCAGTGCTACGCTGCCTTTGAGCAAGGCTATTGTTATTGCCGTTGGTATGAGCAGGAACAAATAAAGAATGAAATAAGACATACCTGTGAACATCGGCTTCGGCAGCTCGAACCTGCCCGCCGGAGTATTTATATCGCAGGAAATGCCCGTTGCGGGAACGATTTTTTGCACTATGGCCGGCGTGTTCGTATTGTTGATGGATACGTTAACGATTGTCAGCACCCAGATTCCTAATGGTATGGCAAGGGCCATAAAAATTATCGCCAGCCCTGTTCTGACTGTGGATATTGAGGAATTTTCCTGCTGCAGTTGCTCTTCAAACATACTCGTCTCCCTGGTTCCAATACGATAGAAATTTTTTGCTTTTCGTTTTGATAGGTTATTGTATGATTGTTCCTGAATGAGTCAAGAAGTGATTGCGGTAGAGAAATAATTGATAATCAATCATCAATAATCAATTGAGGATGCGTATGGCTTTTCCAAATACGAGGATGCGAAGATTGAGGGTTTCTGGTTCGATGCGTCGTCTGGTCCGCGAGACGACGGTAACGGTCAATAATCTCGTTTATCCGCTGTTTGTCCGCAAAGGCAATCGTATCAAAGAGCCAATCAAGTCAATGGCGGATTGTTTCCACTTCTCGCCCGATACTATTGTCAAAGAAGCGGAAGATATTGCCAAGCTCGGCATCCCCGCTGTTTTGCTTTTCGGCTTACCTGATAAGAAAGACAAAACGGGCAGCGAGGCCTGGTCGGAAGATGGCGCGGTGCAGGACGCTGTTCGCCGAATCAAAAAAGCTGTGCCCGAACTCATTGTCATTACAGATGTCTGCCTTTGTGCCTACACAAGCACCGGCCATTGCGGCGTTATCAAAGACGCCCAAATCGACAACGACGCAACTTGTGAACTATTGGCCAAGATTTCGTTGTCGCACGCGCAGGCGGGGGCGGATATTGTTGCCCCATCGGATATGATGGATGGCCGAGTAAAGGCGATTCGCGAAGCCCTCGAAGCCAATTCCTTCAAAGATGTCGCGATTATGTCTTATTCAGCCAAATTCGCCTCGGCCTTTTACGGCCCGTTCAGGGACGCAGCCGAATCCGCGCCGGACGCCTCAACCGGCCTTACCGACCGAAAGACCTATCAGATGGACCCCGCCAACGCTCGCCAGGCCCTCGCTGAAATCGCCCTCGATATTGAAGAAGGTGCTGACATCGTTATGGTCAAGCCCGCCTTGCCGTATCTGGATATTATCGCCAATGCTCGCCGGCGTTTCGATTGTCCCATCGCCGCCTATAACGTCTCTGGCGAATATATGATGGTTTGCTCTGCCGCGCAGGCCGGCCTGGTGGACAAGGACGCCGCGATGCTCGAAATCCTCACCGCCATCAAGCGGGCAGGGGCGGACATAATTATTACCTACTTCGCAAAAAAAATGGCGCAGTCCTCCTCTAAATTCGTATAAAATATATGGGCAGAACAGTATCTTCAGCTTGCGGTAAGCTTGTCGAATCCGCTATAATAACAACCTGCCTTTAACGAAAACTTGGAGACCAACTATGTGTGAACAATGCGGCTGTAGTAATAGCAAAACCGAGGATACCTTCGAGCAGAAGGTTAAAGCGATAATCGAAGCCATCAGGCCGAACCTGCAAAGCCACGGCGGCGACGTCGAACTTGTCGCCACCGAAAATGACAAAATCGTCAAGGTCCGCCTTCAGGGCGCCTGCTCCGGCTGCCCAGGCGCTAAAATGACCCTCAAGATGGGTATCGAACGACTCCTCAAAGAAAAAGTCCCACAGGTCAAGGAAGTCATCGCAGTTGATTAAAACGCCAACCCGCTGCCATTACGCAAGGTGTTTGGCTATCTTATTCGCATTCGGTTTCTTTATAACCCCTCGTTCCGTGATAATCGCCGTGATATTCTCCGCCGGCGTAACATCAAACGCAGGATTGTAAATTTTCACCCCATCAGGCGTTACCTTTTTACCACCGCAGAATCGAACCTCATCCGCTGACCTTTGTTCGATAGGTATGTCTTTACCTGTCTTTGTCTTCAAATCGAATGTGCTCGAAGGAGCCGCGATATAAAATGGTATTCCGTGCGCTTTGGCGAGAACACTCAAGCCATAAGTCCCTGTTTTGTTGGCCGCGTCGCCGTTGCCGGCGATTCTGTCCGCCCCGGTGACAACCATATCGATTTTGCCATCCCTCATCAGCGCAGCAGCCATATTATCGCATATAACCGTCGTATCGATTTTGGCCCGTTTCAATTCCCAAGCCGTTAGACGCGCCCCCTGTAACAATGGCCGGGTTTCATCGACAAATACCCTGAATTTTTTCCCCCGTTTTTTCGCTTCATACAGGACCGACAAAGCCGTCCCCTGACCAGCCGTCGCCAATGCCCCCGCATTGCAATGCGTCAATATCGAAATTGTGGCACGGCCATCCTGGCCGTGTTTCCACGGGCTGGAAGCCCGTGTTACAAACCTCGCGCCGTTAGCGCCGATTTTGCGGCACATCTCGACGTCTTCCCGGCAAATATCATTCGCCTCCGCCAAAACTACTTTGCGAAGCTCCAATAGCGTTCCTGCTCCCTTGCTCCCCTGATATCCTGATACCCTGATACCCTGATTTCCTGTTACTCTGTTTTCAGCGCATTTTACTATTCGCTCAATCGCCCATCGCAGGTTGACCGCCGTGGGCCTGCTGCTCGCTAAATATTCGCAATCCCGTTTCAAAACCGTTAATGCTTGTTTCAGTGATGCTTTTGCCGATACACCCTGCAAGCTCAAAACCGTCCCGTATGCCCCCGCTACCCCGATTGCCGGTGCTCCCCGAACCGCCAGCGTTTTTATCGCGTCATATAACTGCTTAACATTTGAACAGCGAAGCGTTTTATATTCTCCCGGCAGTTTCCTCTGGTCGATTATTTCCAAATGGCCATCGACTCCGCCAATCCATTTAAACGTTTTTGTAATCATATTTCTTTCTCTTCGGCCTTCGCGTCTTCTTCAAGTTTTTTGCGAAGGTATTTGCCCGTATAGCTAACCTCATTTTTGGTAATTTCCTCAGGCGCTCCCGTCGCGACAACTGTTCCGCCCGCCTCGCCGCCCTCCGGCCCAAGGTCGATTATGTAATCTGCCATCTTTATAACGTCAAGGTTATGCTCGATAACAACCACGGTATTGCCCATATCAACAAGTCGTTGCAGAACATTCAGCAGGTTATGAATATCCGCGAAGTGCAGCCCCGTTGTCGGCTCATCGAGAACATACAGCGTATGCCCCGTCGCCGCCTTGCCCAGTTCCGCCGCGAGCTTCACCCGCTGCGCCTCACCACCCGACAAAGTCGTCGATGGCTGACCGAGGGTCATATATCCGAGACCGACGTCGTTGAGCATTTTCAGCAGGCGGATGACCGTCGGGAAGTTCGCGAAAAACTCAAGCGATTCCTCAATCCGCATATCCAGCACGTCTGCTATATTCTTACCCTTATAAGTTACTTCCAGCGTCTCCGGGTTATACCGCTTTCCCTTGCATTGTTGGCAAGTTACATAAACATCCGGAAGGAAGTGCATCTCGATGACCATCGTCCCTTGGCCTTTACAGTATTCGCAACGGCCGCCTTTGGTATTGAAGCTGAATCGCCCCGGCTTATACCCGCGAATCTTCGCCTCACGTGTTTTGGCGAACAGCTTGCGAATATCATCCAGAGCGCCGGTATAAGTCGCCGGGTTGCTCCGGGGGGTCTTGCCGATAGGCGACTGGTCAATCTCGATTACCTTGTCAATCTGCGATATGCCGAGGATGCTCTTGTGTTTTCCCGGATGTTCGCGGGACCCGTATAGCTGTTTCCGCAGCGCTGTCATCAATACCTGATTAACCAGTGTGCTTTTCCCGGAGCCGGATACCCCCGTAACGCAGACAAAAACACCGAGGGGGAATTTAACGTCGATGTCTTTTAGATTGTGTTCGGCAGCACCTTTGACCTCGACGCACTTGCGAAGGTTATATTTGCGTCTCCTTGGCCGCAGCCCGATTCTCTTCCTGCCGCCGAGATAATCGCCCGTCAGCGACCTTGTGCAGTTTATAACGTCCTGCAATGTCCCTTCGACCACCAGTTCCCCGCCATGAGCGCCCGCCGCAGGTCCTATGTCAACGATATGCTCGGCGCTCCTCATAATATCTTCGTCGTGTTCGACCACGATAACGGTATTACCTATCTTCACAAGCCGCTGCAATATGCCGAGCAGCCGGTCGTTATCGCGTTTGTGAAGCCCGATTGTCGGCTCATCGAGAACATAGCAAACGCCCACAAGCCCGCTTCCCACCTGCGTTGCCAACCGTATCCGCTGCGCCTCTCCGCCGGCAAGCGTTCCGCTCCTGCGGTCAAGCGTGAGATACCCCAGCCCCACGTCAAACATAAAGCCGAGTCGTGCCTTTACCTCCTTCAATATCTGTTCGGCTATCACCGCCTTCTCTTTTTCCAACTTCAGTTTGTTGAAAAACTCCTGTGCCTTCTCGATGCTCATCATCGACAGTTCGTGAATGTTCTTATTCCCTACTGTTACCGCGATTGCCTCGGGCCGCAACCTTGCCCCCTCGCACGCGGTGCAGGGCTGCTCGCCGAAATAACTGTGCAGCCGTTCTTTGACGTATTCGCTGTCGGTCGCCTTCCACCTCCGCATAAGATTCGGAATTACGCCCTCAAACCAGACGCCGTATTTCTCCTCGTCGGCCTTTGCCGTGCCGTTCATCAGGAGCCGCCTTATCTCCTCAGGCAGATGTCCGAAAGGCACCGTCTTATCAACGCCGAAGTCCCTGCAAAATCTTTTCACTAAGCGGTTATAAAAAATGTTCATCCGCTTGCCGCCCTTGCGCCAGGCATCAATCGCGCCGTTTTCCAGCGACTTGGTTTTATCAGGCACAATCAGTTCCGGGTCAAATTCCAGAATCGTCCCCAGGCCATCGCAGCTCTTGCACGCGCCATAAGGGCTGTTAAAGCTGAATAACCTCGGCGATAACTCCTCCAATGACGCCTCCGGATGCTCCGCGCAGGCGAACTTCTCGCTGTATATCGACTCAGTCCATTTGTCGTTGCTCTGCCCGCCTGCCCTGGGCGAGACCGAAGGGGCCGGCTCCTGAAACAGCACAACGACTATTCCATCGGCCAGCTTCAACGCCGTCTCAACCGAGTCGGCCAGCCGGACCCGAACCGAGTCATTTATAACCAGCCGGTCAACCACCGCCGCGATACTGTGCTTCTTGTTCTTGTCCAGCACAGGGATGTTTTTAATATCGTAAATCGCCCCATCAACGCGCACCCGCACAAACCCCTCTCGCTGTATGCTGCTGAAAATGTCTTTGTGCTCACCCTTTTTGCCGCGAATCAATGGTGCGCAAATCTGGACTTTTGTCCCCGCGGGCCTGCCGATTATCCAATCTACAATCTGCGATGAATGCTGGCTGGTAATCTCCTTGCCGCAAACCCGGCAGTGAGGCGTGCCGACCCTGGCGAACAGCAATCGTAAATAATCGTAAATCTCCGTCGTCGTCGCCACCGTCGAACGCGGATTGGCTGATGCGCTTCGCTGTTCAATCGCAATCGTGGGAGGCAATCCTGTTATCTCAACCACCGCGGGCTTTTGCATCTGCTCCAAAAACTGCCTCGCATAAGAGCTAAGCGATTCGACGTATTTGCGTCTGCCTTCGGCGTAAATAGTATCGAATGCCAGCGAGCTTTTGCCTGAACCGCTTATGCCCGTGATGGCCACCAGCTTATCGCGGGGAATACTCAAGCTGATGTTCTTAAGGTTATGCTCCGACGCACCGGTTATTTTGATTACCTTTTCCGCCTGCTCGCTCATTTCTTATTACCCTGTCTATATTAACCGCCGAGCACGCCGAGACCGCAGAGAAAATATAGATTAAACTCTGCGTGCTTTGCGGCCTCCGCGGTGAAAGTATCTACGCTGGAACGCTCGCACTCTCTGTTATCGAAATTCATTGATAATCCAAACTTGTTATTGTAGCAAAAACGAGCCAAAGATGACACAGTTTTTTTAGACGCAGATTAACGCTGATTTACGCTGTTTTTTTAGCCACCCCCGCCGTTTTGCGAAGCAAAACGGCGGGGGCAGGCAGATTACACCCGCCCTTGGCGAGGTCTCGCCTTCGGCGGACAGATTTCCGAAGCGGGCTCTGCGCTTCGCTGCGTGTGCGATTGCCGATTGCCGATTTAACAGCGGAAACGCGAAGGAATTTGCTTGCATTTTGGCTGAAAGTTGTTCATAATGAATCAGCAATCGAGAGGAAAAGGATATGAGGAATACTTGTGAGACTTTAAGACCAGCGGTTAGTGTTTTGGCGCTTACGATTTTTGTTTTCCTCGTTCTTGTTATGGGAACACCGAGCAAAGCTAATTATAACTATTGGGGCACATATTCTGTAAATGGTAATAACTCTTATGGTAATCCTGTTAGAATAAACGGTCTGCCTGCTCCGTGCAGTGTTCGTATAACATATGCATCTGGATACTTCACAAATGGTGGACCAGTGCCCGGCTGGGGAGCATATGCAGGAGATTGTATAAGCATTAGAGGATCTTCGGGAGGCCTCGGCTCTCCTTTTATAGCTTGCTTCGGTTACTACTATGACTTTGGTCAACTACTTTCATGCCTTACGAATTTACCACCTTTTGAATTTAGTCTTGGGCAAGGAGATTGGATAGATGCTTGGGTATGGGATGAACCAGGAGCTATTTGTGACACAGCTACAAAGAGATGTGGCAGCATGTCGTTTATCCTCGAGGTGGCATTATTTCCTGTGGCAGATTTCACATACTCGCCTGATAATCCAATGGTTGGCGGAAATATAATATTTGATGCGTCAGAATCATACGACCCCGATGGAACAATCGTAAGTTATGAGTGGGATTTTGGAGATGGGGGTACAGCCTCTGGGCAAATAGTAACCCACAACTACGCACAAGAAAGTTTATATCCGATTACCTTAACCGTGACGGACGATGATGGTTATACTAGTAGTGCATGGAATATCATTTTTATTACAACACCAGCGACACCTCCCGAGGCTACCTTTGAATATTACCCAGATAAGCCGATGGTTGGCGGAAATATAATATTTGATGCTTCCGCATCCTACGATCCCGATGGAACAATCGTAAGTTATGAGTGGGATTTCGGAGATGGACATTCAGAAAATCTTACCGATCCTATAGTTTCACACATTTTCGAGACACCGGACGTATACACCGTTACTCTTACTGTCACGGATAATGATGGACTGACAAGCTTCACTTCCAAGGAACTCGATCTTACTTTGAAAAACGGTGATCTGCTCCTATGCAGGTCTTACGAAAGTCTTATACCAAACGTTGATTTTTGGACTCATATAGGTATTTATGTTGAGCAATCTAATCAAATAGTAGAAGCACTGGAAGGGGGAGTAGTTGCTACTCCTCTTGCGGAGTGGAGCTGGGTGGGGAAAAATGGTCGGAATGAAACTTGTGTTAGAGCACTTAGGGTTAAAACCGATGATTCTACGAGAGATAAGGCAGTTAATTTTGCTTTAGCGCAAAGAGGTAAGTCATATGACTTTGGTAGCCTGTTCTTAAATAGTAAGCAAGAGGGTGGCGAATGTTCCCTTTGTAAAAAGTGGTATTGTAGTGAACTGGTGTGGGCAGCATACCTTAATGCAAGCGATAGACAGATTAACCTTGATCAAGACGAGAAAGGATTAGTTTCGCCCGACGATATTGATAAAGATAATGATGTAGAAATGATTGGGGAACATAAAGAAGCAATACCTCAAAGAGTTTATTGGAATATACTTTGTGGAGAAGCATACTCGCCCGTTGATTTAGAGATAACCGATCCACATGGGTTCACCCTAACTAAACAGCATAGCGAGATACTCGGGGCGACTTATGACGAAGTTGACATAGACGCAGATGGCGAGACCGAAGACCTTTTTGTAATTCCAAACCCAAAAGTGGGGCAGTATCTAATAAACGTAATACCAGAGCCGAATGCACTCCCTACCGATACTTACACTTTAGAAGCGACAGTTGATGATCAAACTATGGTTCTGGCTCAGGATGTTCAAATTCAAAACATTCCATCTGAGCCCTACATAATTAAATCAAAATTAAATCCTGCCGACTTTGATAACGATGGCTACGTGAAGCTGAGCGATTTTGCCGCTTTTTGTTTGCACTGGTTTGAGCAGAATTGCGAATATCCAACTTGGTGCGAAGGAGCCGACCTTGATTATAACGGGCGTGTTGATTTTATGGATTTAGCTATCTTCACCGGAAATTGGCTGTGGGAAAAAATACGGGCTGACATAGATATCGATGGAGATGTTGACTTTGCTGACTATGCCATATGGGCACCTCACTGGGCTGAGCAAAACTGTACCGAACCGGATTGGTGTTCAGGCAGAGATTTTGATAAAAGCGGAAGTGTTGACATATTCGACCTTGCTGAACTTGCTCGGAACTGGCTGGCCGGAAATAAAAGCAAATAACCCCATCGCTCGCCTCAGGCGAAGATGGCGGGGCTAAGTATTTTTCGGTGAGAAGAACCAATCCAACCTTATTTCGGATATCCGATTGTCTGGGCCACGATGATTTGTTCGGGCTTGACTTTGACTGCCTCGCTGAATTTCTTCTGGTCAACCATTCCCCGGACTACTGACGCCAGACCCTGCGACGCACAATAGAGATAGACGTTTTGAACCATACAACCCACTTCGACGTCTCCCCAGATTTTTCGTTTTTCTTCCGGGACAGGGGAAGGTGCAGGCGAATTTTTCGGATTCCTGAGGGTAAAAACGTAAACAAGGTTCACCGGAGCGATGAATACGAAATCCTGCATGCCGGCCAACTTTCTAAAATCGCCTTTCGCGACGGGTTTAAGTTCGTGTTTCGCCGCGTCATATAAATAGACGCCTTCCGGCAGCACCGTATAAATATCAACGCAATATATACCCATTGCCGCAGGCGAAGTGCGTTTGCCGTCGGGCCTGTTTACACCATCAGCCGACCAAAGGAGGTCTGACAACTGTTGCAGAGTGAGCTTTTTATCCGATATGTCCCGCGTTGACTTTCTTTTCTTCAGCGCCTGCATCAGGGATATTCCCCCGTTCAAATCGGGGGGATTGAGTTTGATAACGTCGTAGGTCTGGGGGACCGGCTGCTGATTGGCCACTGTTGCCTCGTTGGCATCATTGGTAAAGCCGGTATTTGCCGAGGCAAGTACGGTGAGGGCGGGCACGCTTTTTAAGAAAGTTCTGCGATTCATA
>Ga0116138_1001730_pt1 | contig 11825 bp, 12 predicted proteins | sample June2015DPH_20_1_2_FD_88971 | JGI IMG/M metagenome (GOLD analysis project Ga0116138, IMG submission 88971) | Peatland microbial communities from SPRUCE experiment site at the Marcell Experimental Forest, Minnesota, USA - June2015DPH_20_150 | ecosystem: Environmental > Terrestrial > Soil >... | reverse complement strand
TGGTTTTCATTTTTTATTTCCTTTGGTCGTCGGCCAAATCCTTTGCCTCTTCGACGTAGATTTCGGGGCTTACAAACTCTCTTATTTTGGCCTCAACGAGGTCTTTCATCGTGATATTCGCCAGGGCGCATTGTGCGCACATACCGCGAAGAGCGACAATGACCTTGTTGCCGTCAACGTCTATCAGGTCGATATTTCCGCCATCCGCCCGCAGCGCGGGCCGAATCTGCTCATTGATTGTCTGCTGAATGAGCTGAATTTTCTGAATGTTGGTCAGCTTTTGGCCTTTCACGGGAGCAGGCACAGTTTTTTGCTTTGCCCTTTCGCCCTTGATGCGTTCGATTATTTTTTCGATTTCGCCTTTGCATCCGCCGCAGCCGCCGCCTGCTTTGCAGTAATTTGTAACCTGCTCGACGGTATCGAGGTTGTTTTCGTGAATGACTCTTTCGATTTCCTTTTCGGTAACGCCGAAGCAGTTGCAGACGACCTTTCCTTCAAGCTCGTGTTTTTTCGTGCTGCCGCCCTTGTAGTTTTCTATTGCCGCTTCCAATGCCTCTCTGCCCATAACCGAGCAGTGCATTTTTTGTTCGGGCAGGCCGCCGAGATAATCGGCGATATCCTTGTTTGTAACTTTGGCCGCCTCTTCAAGGGGCATTCCCTTTATTATCTCGGTCAAGGCGGAAGAACTGGCGATTGCGCTGGCACAGCCGAAGGTTTTGAACTTGGCGTCTTTTATTCTGCCCTTCTCATCAAGTTTGAAAGTCAGTTTCAGGGCATCGCCGCACGCGAGCGAACCAACCTCGCCGACGCCGTCGGGATCGGGTATTTCGCCGACGTTTCGCGGATTGAAAAAGTGGTCCCTAACCTTATCTGTGTATTCCCACATAATCGTTACCTTTGACTTGCTTTAAGTGCTTGTTCAAAGTCAGCTATTATATCATCTACGTGTTCAGTGCCAACCGAGACGCGTATATAATCGGGCGTTACACCGGCGGCGAACTGCTCCTGCTCATTTAACTGCTGATGCGTTGTGCTGGCAGGATGTATTACAAGGGTTTTGCTATCGCCTATATTTGCAAGATGACTCGCGAGCTTGACGTTGTTTATGAATTTAACGCCCGCTTCTTTGCCGCCTTTTATGCCGAAGCCCAGTATGGCCCCCTGCCCATCGGGCATATATTTCTTCGCCAGTTTATGGTCAGGATGCGAGGGCAGGCCGGGATAGTTCACCCAACTAACCGATTTATGTTCTTCGAGCCATTGCGCGACTTTCAATGCGTTCTCGCTGTGTCTGGGCATACGCAAATGCAACGTCTCGATTCCCTGAAGGAACAAGAACGCGTTAAATGGGGACATACACGAACCCATATCACGCAGCAACTGGACCCTCGCCTTGAGGATATACGCCAGATTGCCGAAACTTTCGACGTATTTGATTCCGTGATAGCTGGGGTCCGGCTCGGTAAGCTCGGGGTATTTGCCGTTTGCCCAGTTGAAGTTGCCTGAATCGACAATTGCGCCACCGATGCTTGTGCCGTGGCCGCCGATGAACTTGGTGCAGCTATGAACGACGATATCGATACCGTATTCAAATGGTCTGAACAATACCGGCGTCATAACGGTGTTATCGCATATAACGGGCAAGCCGTTCTTGTGAGCGATATCCGCTATTTTATCGTATTGCAAAATGTCGTTTTTGGGATTTCCCACGCTCTCGATATACACGAGGCGGGTATTTTTCTTAATCGCCTTGGCGAAGTTTTCAGGTTTTCTCGCGTCAACGAATGTTACCTCGATTCCCAGTTTGCGGAAGGTATGGCTGAAAAGCGTAACCGTTCCGCCATAAAGCGAACTGGACGAAATGAAATGGCCGCCCGCACCGCAGATATTCAGGATGCTTACATAAATCGCTGATTGCCCGGAGCTTAGTCCAAGGCCAGCAACTCCGCCTTCCAGCGCAGCAAGACGCTTTTCCAGAACATCGGTAGTAGGATTCATCAGCCGGGTGTAGATGTTGCCGAATTCCTTTAGCGCGAACAAATTAGCCGCGTGGGAGCTATCCTTGAAGACGTAACTCGACGTCTGGTAAATCGGGACCGCCCTGCTGCCGGTGTCTGAATCTACCTGCTGGCCCGCGTGCACTGCCAAAGTTTCGAGATGAAGTTTTTTTTCATCGCTCATTATTTTTGACCTTTCTATTTAGCTGGCAAAATCGCGACCATTTTTTCCAGCGATTTTTTCGCCCTTGCCGCAATATCGGCCGGCACTGTGATTTTATAGTGCATATCCTCAAGCGACCAGAGCACCTTATCAAGGGTTATTCGTTTCATATTCGGGCAAAGAGCTCGAGTGGTCGCCGGGAAAAACTCCTTGCCCGGATTTTCTTTCTTCAGCGTATAAATTATTCCTGTTTCCGTTGCCACAATAAATTTTTTGGCGTCGCTTTGTTTGGCGAATTTGAGCATTTGCCCCGTGCTGAGGAGCTTATCGCTAACCGCCTTTACCGGCTCGGTGCATTCGGGATGCGCCATAACAATCGCGCCGGGATGCGCATCCCTGGCCTTTTTAATATCGTCTTCAGTAATAAAAGCATGTGTCGAGCAATAACCAGGCCACAAAATCATTTCACGGCCGGTCTTTTCAATCACAAACCGCCCCAAATGCTGGTCAGGAACAAAGATGATTTTGCTGTCTTTAGGCAGTGATTCGACAACCTCGACGGCATTTGCGCTTGTGCAGCAATAATCACTTTCGGCCTTGACCTGGGCGGAGCTGTTCACATAGCAGACAACCAATGCGCCCGGGTGCTTGCGTTTCAATTCTCTTAACTGCTCGCCGGTTATCATATCCGCCATCGGACAGCCGGCGTTTTTATCCGGCAAAAGAACGGTTTTGCCGGGGGACAAAATAGCGGCGGTCTCTGCCATAAATTTCACGCCGCAGAAAACTATCACGTCGGCATCCGTCGCCGCCGCTTTGACGCTCAACGCAAGCGAATCGCCCGTGAAATCTGCAATATCCTGTATTTCACCGGGCTGATAATTATGCGCAAGTATGATGGCGTTTCGCTCGGCTTTTAACTCTTTGATTTTTTTTATCAACTGTTCGTTCATTTTTTCGTTTTTCTTTTGCCGCTCTTTTTGGCGGAGTGTTTCTTATAAACAAGCTCGGCATTGGGTGTCATAACGGTAACACCCGGCGGGACGGATTCCTTAATCCAGACGTTGCCGCCGACGACCGCCCCTTTGCCGATTGTTACGTCGCCTAATATTGTCGCCTCTGCGTAAATCGTTACGTTATCTTCGATTGTCGGATGGCGTTTGCCGCCCTTCAAAATTCTGCCCTGGGCATCTCTCTGAAAACTAAGCGCGCCGAGGGTCGTGCCCTGATAAATTTTAACATTGTCGCCGATAATGCTCGTCTCGCCAATCACAACGCCGGTGCCGTGGTCGATAAAGAAGTTTTTACCGATTGTGGCGCCGGGGTGAATGTCAATACCGGTCCTGGTGTGCGCGCATTCGGACATAATGCGCGGAATCAGCGGCACCTCTTTAAGATAGAGTTCGTGAGCGATACGATATATTGCAATGGCTGTAATGCAGGGGTAGCTAATGACAATCTCTTCGGGAGATTTCGCGGCCGGGTCACCGTCAAACGCGGCTTTTACATCGCCCTTAAGCATTTCCCGGATATTCGGCAGGTGCGTCAGGAGATGGATGGTAGCGTCTTCAGCCATTTTGTGACAGCCGCCTGTAGTGCAATTTTCCAGCCGGCAGCGGTACTTGAGCGCCCGTTCTATCTGGGTGGAAAGCTCCGTGTAAATGTGACAGAGGATATCTATTACGACGAAGTTGACGTTCGATTTTGTGACGGCCCTTTTGCCGGTAAAACCGGGGAAAAGGACCTCAAAAATCATATCGATGACTTCGAGAATTTTGTCACGCACAGGAAGATTGGTCGCGTCGATAAAATTTATTCCCAAATCGCCCTGATAGGTCTCGATGATTTCAGCGACCAGTTGTTCAAGTTTTTTGTCTGTCAAATCAGCTTTGGCCATATTAACGTCCTCTCAAAAAGTATGGGGGGCCCCCTCCTTCTATGTGACTGTAGCAAACATTTCGGTGGAGATATACCGTTCGCCGGTGTCGGGCAAAATCACGACTATCGTTTTGCCCTTATTTTCAGGGCGCTGCGAGACCTGAACTGCCGCCCAAACAGCCGCACCGGAGCTTATCCCGGAAAGAATCCCTTCTTTTGATGCCAGTTGGCGAGCGGTTTCCATGGCATCCTGGTTTGTAACCTGAATTATTTCATCAATTATCTCACGGTTGAGCACATCCGGCAAAAAACCGGCACCGATACCCTGAATTTTATGCGGGCCTGGTTTGCCGCCTGAAAGCACAGGGGAATCCTTCGGCTCGACCGCCACGACTTTCAGATTCTTGTTCCGGCTTTTCAACACCTCGCCGCAACCGGTAATCGTTCCGCCCGTGCCGACGCCGGCCACAAAAAAATCAACCTTGCCGTCGGTATCCGCCCAGATTTCCTCCGCCGTGGTCTCACGGTGAACCTGCGGGTTGGCGGGATTATTGAACTGCTGCGGCGTAAAAGCATCTGGAGTTTCTGCAAGCAACTTTTCAGCCCTTTTAATGGCCCCGGTCATTCCCTCGGCAGCGGGCGTAAGAACAATCTTTGCACCGAACATCGCGAGTATCTTTCGTCTCTCCACACTCATCGATTCAGGCATCGTCAATACTAATTGATATCCCTTTGCGGCGCATACAAAGGCGAGTCCTATGCCCGTGTTGCCGCTCGTCGGCTCAATGATTACGGTATCCTGCTTTATCAATCCTTTTTTTTCAGCATCCTCTACCATTGATAAAGCGATTCTGTCTTTAACGCTGCCGCAGGGATTTCGCGATTCGAGCTTGGCAAGTATTGTCGCTGCGCCGCAACCAAGCTTGTTAATCCGGACAAGCGGCGTAAAGCCAATTGAAGCTGTTATGTCATCAAATATCGCGCTCATATCAAATTCCAATCCTATATCTGATAATCCGACCTGGTTACTTTGGCCTTGTCAATCACATTCTGCAGCGTTGTTGACTGCAGGACATTTCTCACGGCCCGTTGAACTTCGCCCCACACTTGCCTGGCTACACAATTCGCAGTCCTTGGGCAATAGTTTTCGTTGGCGACACATTCGACGGTCACGACCGGCCCCTCGAAGACATCAAATACATCACTGAGTTTAATGTTTTCGGGTGGATTAGCCAGAATATATCCCCCCTTTGCGCCACGCTGACTTCTAATAAGCCCAGCCGATTTTAATGCCGCCATTATCTGCTCAAGATACTTGGTGGAAATATCCTGATTCTTGGCAATAACCCTTGTTTGGAGGGGCCCTTTCCCGTAATTGTTGGCCAATTCCAAAACCGCCCGCATCGCATATCTTGTTCTTGTCGATAGTTTCATGGTCAATTCTCCATTATTCCTACTGCCTTGGTAGTATATTATACGAACAAACCTCAATATGGCATTAAAAAATAACAAAAATTTTTTAAAAAAAGTGCTTGACACAGGTTTTTCGATATGCTACTATTCCCATTATAGCAGTAGGTATAGTAGGATATGGTTATAGACGGCAGTGGTTAGAAAGGCAATAAATGAGCATTAAACGAGAAAATAACGAATCCGCGACAAATGATACCATTATCAAGGATATTCGAAATGCGATTGTGGGCCTTGATTATGGAACTGTAACAATAAAGGTGCATAACGCAAAAATAACACAAATCGAGATAACCCAGAAGAGACGCTACGATGATAGCGGCTTAGTTGAGAAAGGAGGTGGCATTTAGGATAAGTAGTGTTTTGGGCCAAGCGGTCAAGCCGCACCGGCTGATAATTGTGTAATAACGTAAAAAAATTTATTGCCCGCAGGAACAACCAGTCATCTGGAAACCCCCTGCCAGATATAAGGAGCTTTTCAGATGAAGAAGTTAATTGTTGTAAGTTTGGTTGTTTTGGTAAGCGTTTTTGCAAATACGGCTTTAGCAGGAGTTCCACTAAACAATCTTGAAGGAGTCGGCGGCATCGCGTTTAACCCCCTTGCGTATACGGCAGGCACTGCTGGCGATTCAAATTCCTCCTTCGGCGATATTCTCAGCAAGCCACAGATTGGCATCTGGAACATCCATCTCCACGAGGTAGGCATCGACTGGACAACATTCGGCGTCGCAGAGACACTTTTCAAACGAGTCGAGCTTTCATACGGCCACGAGACAATCGGCTGGTCGAACCATAAGACAATAGATAAAGACAACTTTGGAACAAAAGCGCTGTTGCTTCCTGAAAGCGATGTTCTGCCGGCGATTTCAATCGGCGGGGTCTGGAAACAGACGACACAGGAAGTGTTCGATACGAAGAATTCGGGAGCCGACTACTATTTAGTTGGAACAAAGCTTGTTAAGGCACTGCCATTGCCGGTGCTGTTATCCGGCGGCGTGCTTTCCACCCAGGGCCAAACACTCGGCGTCCTCGGATTCAACGACAGCAGAAAAGAGGTGTTATTCGGAAACGTTGATGTCCTTCCGCTGTCAAACGTCGCGGTCGGCTTCGAATACAGACAGGGAGCGCATTACGATGATTTCAAAAACGCTGACTACTGGGACACCCATGTTGCCTGGTTTGTGAACCCGAACCTGACGCTGGTTGCGGCGTACGTTTACACCGGCGATAAAGAATCAACCTCCAAAGTGGGTCTCGGCGATGGGGTGGTATTAAGTATTCAATACGCATTTTAAGCAGGAATAAGAAATTTAACTCAAGGAAAGGAGCATATAAAATGAGCAAGATTGACCAGAAACTTAAACTTGAAACATTAGCCCTTCACGGCGGACAGGAGCCCGATCCGACAACTGGCTCCAGAGCCGTGCCGATTTACCAAACAACATCGTACCAGTTCAAAAACACAGAGCACGCCGCAAACCTGTTTGGACTCAGGGAGTTCGGCAACATCTACACCAGGATTATGAATCCGACAAATGATGTGCTGGAGAAGCGAATTGCCCTGTTAGACGGCGGCGTGGGCGCACTGGCGGTATCAAGCGGACAGGCGGCCAGCACGCTGGCGATTCTGAATATCGCGCAGGCGGGCGATGAGATTGTGTCTTCGGATAATCTTTACGGCGGGACATACAACCTGTTTCACTACACACTGCCGAAATTCGGGGTAGAGGTCAAATTTTTCAAATCAAACGACCTTGCGGCGTTTCAAAAAGCCATAACGCCCCGCACAAAGGCAGTTTACGCTGAATCGATAGGCAACCCGAAATTAGACGTTGCGGATTTGGAGGGCATTTCCAAAGTTGCCCACAAAAACGGTATTCCTTTTATATTAGACAACACCGTTTCGCCCTACCTGCTTCGGCCATTTGACTTCGGGGTGGATATCATCGTGTATTCGGCGACAAAGTTTATCGGCGGGCACGGAACGTCCATTGGCGGGCTGATTGTTGACTCCGGGAAATTCGACTGGACAAACGGCAAGTTCCCGCTGATTGCTGAAGCGGACCCGAGTTATCACGGCCTCAACTTCGTCGAGGCATTGAAGCCATTGGGCAATATCGCCTATATTATCAAAGCCCGTGTAACTCTCTTGCGCGATGTCGGAACCGCGCTATCGCCTTTCAACGCGTTTTTGTTCCTGCAGGGACTGGAAACACTGCACCTGAGATTGCCGAGACACTCGGAAAACGCGCTGGCTGTGGCGAAATATCTGAGCAAACACCACAAGGTCTCCTGGGTAACTTACCCCGGCCTTGACTCAAGCCCCGAAAAGGAAAGAGTGAAGAAATACCTGCCCAAAGGCGCCGGGGCAATACTGGGATTTGGTGTTAAAGGCGGCCTGGAGGCAGGACGGAAGTTTATCGACTCACTGGAACTGATTTCGCACCTTGCCAATGTCGGCGACGCCAAGACGCTTGCCATTCATCCGGCGACGACAACACATCAGCAGTTGTCGCCCGCGGAGCAGTTAGCGACCGGCGTGACGCCTGATTTTGTGCGGCTGTCAATCGGTATCGAACATATCGACGACATAATCGCCGATATCGAACAGGCACTTAAAAAGGTCTGAACAGAATAAGGAGAAATTAAAATGAGCAGGATATTTAAAGATATAACCAAGACCATCGGCAACACGCCTTTGGTGCAACTAAACAGAATCACGAAAGGATTGAACGCCACGATATTGGCCAAGCTGGAGTCGTTCAATCCTCTTTCAAGCGTCAAGGACCGCATTGGAGTTGCGATGATAGAAGACGCAGAAAGACGAGGACTCCTTCACAAAGATTCCGTGATTATCGAGCCAACGAGCGGCAACACCGGCATTGCTCTGGCGTTTGTCGCGGCGGCCAAAGGTTATCGGCTGATATTGACTATGCCTGAAACGATGAGCGTCGAAAGGAGGCAGTTGCTGAAAATTTTCGGCGCGGAATTAGTGCTCACGGAAGGCCCAAAGGGAATGAAAGGAGCAATTGAAAAAGCAGAAGAGCTCACCAGAACTACTCCCGACAGCATTATTCTGCAGCAGTTCAACAACCCCGCCAATCCCGAAATACACCGCAGGACGACGGCAGAAGAGATATGGAACGATACCGACGGCAAGGTGGATATCCTTGTGGCCGGCGTCGGGACGGGCGGAACCATCACAGGCGTAGCCGAGGTAATCAAGCAGCGCAAACAGACGTTCAAGGCAATCGCAGTTGAACCTGATGCGTCGCCAGTGCTGTCAGGCGGAAAACCCGGCCCGCACAAAATACAGGGAATAGGCGCGGGTTTTGTCCCGCAGGTACTGAACCGGGCGGTAATAGACGAGATAATCCGCGTAAAAGAGGCAGATGCGGGCAACACAGCAAGGCAACTGGCACGGATGGAAGGCATACTCGTCGGCATCTCGTGCGGTGCTGCCTTATGGGCTGCGCTGGAAGTAGCAAAGCGACCGGAAAACGCCGGCAAGATAATCGTAGTTATTCTGCCTGACACGGGTGAACGGTATCTTTCCACGTGGCTGTTCCAGGAGCCGTAGTATATAGCGAAACCGTCACGGATAACCTTGACGCGGCTTCAGCGTAACAATAAGATTGGCGTATGGCAAAACTATTGTTGCCAAGACCGTCGCTGGAGCATCTTCATCGGCTGACCGATGATACGGGGCTATTTCAGCACGCCAAATTCACAATACCGCTTCGCAGCGAGGGCTACACAACCGACGACAACGCGAGGGCCTTAATCGTAGCAACGAAACACTACGCCCTTTACCGCGAGCCGGAGACATTACAACTAATCGACAGGTATTTGGCCTTTGTTCTTCATTCACACAATGATAACCCTTCTTCGCTATCGCTACGAAGGGCAGACGGCAGAGTCAGAAATTTTATGGATTTCGACAGGACCTGGCACAAGGCGGAGCCGGTTAATGATGCGCTTGGGCGAGTAATCTGGGCATTCGGGGCAGTTTTGGCGCAGCCCCCTTCCGAGATTTATGTGCCGATAGCTCAAGAGCGAATTGATATAGCGATGCCACTTATCAAGAAGCAATACCCGCGTGGTATGGCGTATTCGATACTGGGTTTAGCAGGTTATCTTAAGCAGTTCCCGGATGCGGATGACGTTAAAAATTGTATGGCAAACGCGGCAGATTTGATTGCGTCGCGGTTCGAGAAAAATATGAAACCGAATTGGCCGTGGTTCGAGAATATACTCACATATGACAACGCGATGCTCCCCTGTGCGCTTTTCACGGCTGGGATATCACTACACAACAAGAAGTATATTGAGATTGCGAAAAAAATCTGCGATTTTGTTCTCGAAAGCACTTTCACCGGCAGTCACTTCAGTTTTGTCGGCTGTCAGGGATGGTTTCCGCGAGGAGGCAAAAAGGCACAGTTCGACCAGCAGCCAATCGAGGCGGCGGGGACAATCCTGATGTTAGACGCCGGATACAAGGCGACGAAAGACAAAAAATATCTGATGCTGCGACAAAAAGCGTTTAACTGGTTTTTGGGCGAGAATGATTTGGGAATTTCGCTTTACGATTCAAAGAGCAAGGGTTGCGGCGACGGACTCGGCGCCGAAGGTATCAGCTTAAATCAGGGGGCTGAAAGCACCATCAGTTTCTTACTCGGTCTGCTGACAATGTGCGAAGGTAAACGCTGATGATTGTGGCGAGTTTCAACGTCAACTCTCTTCGGGCGAGAATGCCTATTGTTCTCGACTGGCTAAACGAAAAACGGCCCGATGTCCTATGCGTGCAGGAAACGAAAGTCCAGGACAAGGACTTCCCGGCTGAAGTATTCGATGAGGCAGGGTACAACTATGTTTTCGCGGGCCAGAAAAGCTACAACGGCATCGCGATTCTGGCAAAAAGCGGAATCGCGGACGTGCAGGCCGGTTTTGATGATGAGCCGAAAGACCAGCCCCGGCTGATAAGGGCCGAAATTAATGGGATGATAATTGTTAACACATACATCCCGCAGGGTTATCTGCCCGACTCGGAAAAATTTCAATATAAACTCGAATGGTTCAGACGATTGCGCAGATTTTTTGAAGAACATTTCAAACCCACAGACCCGGTTTTGTGGGTTGGCGATTTGAATATCGCACCGGAAGCAATAGACGTTTACGACCCCGAAGGCCTATTGGGAAATGTCTGTTATCATCCCGCCGTTCACAAAGAACTGAAAAAGGTACTGGACTGGGGATTTGTTGACGTATTTCGGCTGCACTGCAAAGAGCCGGGGCAATATACATTTTGGGATTACAGGCCCTACAATGCAATCAAACGCAACCTCGGCTGGCGGTTAGACCATATTATGGCGACAAAACCATTAGCCGAAAAATGCACCGCCTGTTACATCGACAAAGCCCCACGCCTATTGCCCCGTCCCAGCGACCACACACCCATCATCGCGGAACTTGACTGGTAAAGAAACTGAATACCGCAAGTCCAACCTCCCAAGGCATCATGGGTATATTATTAAAATTGTTATGGCTTTGCCTGCTGCTGAGCCGCAAGGTTTCGCTGGGTTTGCCCCAGAGCCGCTATGCCGCCGAGATTCATCGTATCGAGAACGGAACTCGGCACAATCATAAGTGAGCCGCCCGCCCTTATGCCTTCATAGACGATATTCATTGCGCGAAGCTGCAAAGCAACGGGGTTATCCTGGTATCCTTTGGACGCCATAGCGAACTTCTCGGCAATTTCCATTTCCGCCGTTCCGAGTATTCCTCGCGCCTGCCGTTCTCTTTCGGCCTGGGCCTGCTTGGAAAGAACGTCCTTGAGGTTCTCAGGAATGGCTATGTCGCGGATTTCGATTGAGGTGACGCTGATACCCCAGGCCTCGGTCTTGGCTTCGAGCACCTTCTGAAGCGTCTTAGCCACCTTTTCCCGGTCGGAAAGAATCTCAGCAAGGGAATGGATGCCTACTATATCCCGTAGCGCGGTCTGGACGGCCAGTGAAATTGCCTGATAGTAGCTTTCGACCTCAAGCAGGGCTTTTTGGCTATCCCAGACATGCCAAAACGCGATTGCGTCGATATTCACAGGCACGGTATCACTGGTAAGCATCGACTCGCTGTAAAAAGTTGTGGTGCGAACTCGCATATCCACAATACGGATAACGCTTTCGAAGATGGGTAAAATCATAAAAAAGCCCGGCCCTCTGACAGAACTAAAACGACCTAATCGCAGCACAAGGGCTTTATCCCATTCGGCCAGAAGATGTGCGGACAACGACCACAGTGCCGCGAGAATTCCGCCGACT
>Ga0116138_1001723_pt1 | contig 11858 bp, 9 predicted proteins | sample June2015DPH_20_1_2_FD_88971 | JGI IMG/M metagenome (GOLD analysis project Ga0116138, IMG submission 88971) | Peatland microbial communities from SPRUCE experiment site at the Marcell Experimental Forest, Minnesota, USA - June2015DPH_20_150 | ecosystem: Environmental > Terrestrial > Soil >... | reverse complement strand
TAAGGTGTTACTAGCCTCTTACCATCCCTCGAATCAGAACACGCAGACCGGCAAGCTTACACGCGAAATGTTTGTGGAGATCTTTAAAGAGGCGGCAAGACTTGCCGATGATTAGTTTGAGGCTCCGTCGGAGCTGGATCGCTGCACCCACCCCAAAAATGGGGTCATAGTTCACAAAGCCGGGTCACGAACTGGGGCGGCGCCGTTTTGATTTTTCAGCTGGAAGCGGCCTGTGTAGCCCGGACGACTCGCCCTTACCCACACGAGCAAGTTTAGAAGCCGACCATCACCGGTTCCGGCTCTAGGCGAACGCCCCAGATTTCTTCCACGCGATGCTGAATCTGATCTTTCAGAGCTAGAACTTCGGTGGCGGTGGCTCCGCCGCGATTCACGATGGCCAGCGCGTGTTTGCTCGAGATGCCGGCGCGGCCCATGCCATAACCTTTTGCGAACCCGGAACGCTCCACCAGCCATGCCGCGGAAACTTTCCTGTGGGTTTCGAGCGCGGGATAGCTGGGAACGGTCAATCCTCGTGCGGCAGCCCGCTGCTTCAGATCTTCATGCTGCTCTTCCGACAGCGCAGGATTCTTGAAGAAAGAGCCCGCGCTTAAGCAATCCGCATCTCCCGCTACAATCAACATCCCTTTCAGAGCCCGGATGTGGCGCACAGCTTCGCGGGTTTCGGCGAGATTCGGCATGGTCTCGCGGCCGGCGAAATGGCGCTTCAGATCGCCATAGCTAATGTGCGGCTTACCCTCGGGCGTGAGTGCGTAGCTGACACGCAGAACGATGAACCGTCCGCGGTCACTGGTGTTGAAGATGCTGGCCCGGTAACTGAACCCACAGGCCTCGCGGCAGAGTTCGCGGACTTGACCATCTCTCAGGTCGACGACCTGCACAGACGAAATTGTGTCGGAGACTTCCTGTCCGTAGGCCCCGACATTCTGCACGGGTGTACCGCCCACGCTGCCCGGGATTCCGCTCAGGCACTCGATGCCGGCGCAGCGGGCCATCACGGATCGAGAAACAAACTTATCCCAGGACTCGCCAGCGCCTACGTCGAAAACAACATTGCCGTGTTCATCATGCGCGCCCCGTTGGTCGATGCCTGGAATCGCAATTTTCAGCATCAGTCCGGGCCAGCCAGCATCGGCCACTACCAGATTGCTGCCACCGCCTAGCACGAACAGAGGCAGATCGCGCGAGCGCGTGAATGCAACCGCCGCCTGCACTTCACCAACGTCCCTGGCCTCGACAAAATACCTCGCCGGACCTCCGATTCTGATGGTGGTGAGAGGTGCCAGCGGAATGTTTTCAAGCAGTTCCACGAACCATTTCATCTTACACACGGGCTTGAGCGAGCGCACATGTCGGCGGGGAACGTTTAGGCATGACGTTGTCTATCTATGGGGCTTCCCGCCCGAAAGCACTGTTGGACGCGATGCAAGCGCATAACCTGCCACTACTCCTTTCGCCTTCTCTTTTTTGTCTTGCCCATTATAATTAACTATGATTAACTACCAACAATAATCACTAGTTAATGTACTGCAGTGGGGAAACAGGTACGGATCAGACCAAATGAGTGGGGAACACATGGCACGTGTAATTCGCTTGGCTCTTATTCTGCCAGTCCTCATATCTCTTTTTCCGAGCCAAGCACGGGCACAGGGCGAGACCACCAGCGCCATCGCTGGCGAAGTAATGGACGCAAGTGACGCAGTTGTGCCGGGCGCCATTGTGGCGGTCACAAATCACGAGACCGGCCTAAAGCGTAGTGCCTATACCGATAACGCAGGTCGGTTCAACTTCCCACAGCTAAAGCCCGGTACCTACTCGGTCAAAGTGCAAGCGGAAGGTTTCGAGCCACAGCAGAATGACAATGTGTCTTCCGGTCTGGGCCAGAAGCAGATCGTCAATTTCACACTCAAGATCGCTCGATCAAATGAGGTTGTGGTGGTAAATAGCGAAGCTCCGCTCATCAACCCGGCAGATGCCAACACATCGACGACGTTGAGTGCGCCAGCTCTGGAGGACCTTCCGAATCCAGGCGGTGACCTGACCTACCCGCTGCAGTTTTCGCCTGGGGCCCTTATCAACACGGCGGGCAGCGGCAACGACTTCGTTGGCGGCAGTAATGGGTATGGCAACGTGGAATTCAACGGCCTGCCTGCCCTCTCAAACGGCTACATCGTTGATGGACTGGAGACGAACGACCCGCTCACCAACCTAAACAGCGGCCTCTCGACCAACCTCGTGCTTGGCTTGAATTCGATTTCCGAGGTGACGGTCAACACGCTTTCCTATTCCGTGGATCAAGGGCGGTATGGAGCATCCCAGATTAACTACGTGACCAAATCCGGTACGAATCAATTTCACGGAAATCTGTATGAACTGTGGAATGGTTCGCTACTGAACGCAGCAGACTATTTTACCAATGCGACACCGGGGAATCACAAGCCCCGCTCGACCGTGAATCATTTTGGGGGGAGTCTGGGGGGTCCGATTGCGCACGACAAGCTCTTCTTTTTCTTCGACAGCGAGTGGGTGCGAATCGCCCTGCCGATCGTCACGCCGACGATCGTTCCCAATGCGGCCTTCCAACAGTACGTCCTGCAGCAACTTCCTCTTGGGTACACGGACCCTGTCACGGGATTGAGTTACCCCGCGGCGCCACAGTTGGTCCCTTTCTATCAGCAGATGTTTTCGCTCTATGGAGATACCAGCGGCACACCCACCGCGTTGCTCGGTTGTCCGATCACGGCGGGTTGCGCGAACCGGCAGAGCGTTTCGCACTCCAGCGACGACCATGAACAGGTGCAGACTGCCCGCGTCGATTACAACATCAATTCGAGGGACAGCGCGTGGTTTCGTTTTCAGGCGGACACCGGGTTGCAAGCCGCGTGGACGGATCCGATCAACCCGCTGTTCGACGCTATTTCGCCGCAGCCTCTCTATTCGTTCGCGGCAGGGCACGCCCACGTCTTCTCACAGAACTTGGTGAACTACTTCAATCCTGCATTCTCCTGGTACGAGAGCTTGTTTGGGCCAAACAACTTTCAGAAGACACTTTCGGCTTTCCCGATCGTGTTCCAGGGCAGCGGCGCGAATCCCTTCACGCCTATCGGAGGGCTTGACAACACCTGGGTTCAAGGCAGGCGTGCATCCCGCTTCTTCATTAATGACAACCTGGCCTGGAGCCGGGGCGCTCACGAACTGAGGTTTGGAACAAATACTCGAATTTTCCGCCTGAACGACTATGACTTCGGGGAAGGCACAGTTCCCACCGTGACCTACGCGAACTTGCAACAATTTATCTATGGAGTAGCGAATACCGCGTCGGAGACGTTCCCTTCGAACGCGAATGAGCCCTTTAACTTTCTCAATCTCGATGTCTACGCGCAAGACACCTGGAAAGTGACTCGCAAACTGACCTGGACATTTGGTCTGCGCGATACCTTCAACTCCAATCCGCTGAATCCGCATGATCAAGTCGCCCGTCTTCGCGGCTCTTTCAGCTCCATCTCGCATGATGTCAATCAACCGTTGAATGCTGCCATCCAGACTCATCTCGGCAATCTGTTCTCGTCTACACCGCTGGCCATTCTGCAACCGAGAACAGCGATTGCGTGGCAATTCGAGCCGAAGTCCGTGCTCCGCACCGGTTTCGGGATTTTCAGTGACATTCTGCCGGGCACTGTGGCCGACCTGATCGGCGACAATCCTCCATACGACAAAACCTTTCAGGGAGGAGCGCTTGGCACCGTGGGCACAGCCGGATCTGCCGGCTGCAACACGCTGTTTGGCTGTACAGCAATCGCGCCCGGAGTACCCAACAGCGCGATCGACGCAACTGTTGCTGCAAATCAGATTTTCACTGTGGAATTTCCCCAGGGCCAGCCTTCGTGCGCATCTCCACAGGCAAAGCCCACAAGTTGTCTTCCACCGGTCGCGATCACCGCTATCCCGGATGGCAAACTCCACGCGCCGTACTTCATGGAGTGGAGTCTGGGAATGGAGCATCAATTCGGAACGACGGCCAGTTTGCAAGCGCAATACGTGGGCACACGGGCCGTAAACCAGCCGTATTCAACACAAGTCAATGGCTACGAAACCGTGTGCCAGAGCTGTTTTGCGCCGTTCCCCTACATGCGGCCGACCGATCCACGATTCGGTGCGGTCACGCAGTTCTCCACCGGCGCGAACAGTCACTACAACGGTCTTCAACTCACCGCCATGAAACGCCTAGGGCACGGTCTGCAAGGACAGATCAACTACACCTGGAGCCGTTGCATGGATACCGTCTCGAACGGCGGATTCCTGCCGTTCTCCGCGGGAGGGGTTCTTTCCCCGCTGCCGGGAGAGCTTGCTCGCGACTATGGTCCTTGCGATTACGACATCCGGCACAATCTCAACGGGCAATACGTTTACCAGTTACCGGTGAAGGTGCGAAATCATTCGCTCGGCTACGCGCTGAACGGCTGGCAGATTTCTGGAACCGCGTTTTGGCACAGCGGGGTTCCGTTCTCGGTGCTGAGCACGCCCTATTCCGCGGGTGGAAACGGAATTGTGCAAGGTAGTGGGCCGGAGTTCGCCAGTATCGTTGCTGGTGTTCCGCCCTATGAGCATCATCCGATTCCGGGCGTCACGCAGGCAGGAACCCTTCAGTGGCTCAATCCGGATGCTTTCGTCTCGACCGTTGATCCGAGCACCGGGCAATGCTATGGCGGCGACAGCCCGCAGAATTGCCAGTTCGGCAACCTCCGCCGCAATTCACTGCGCGGTCCTGATTTCCTCTGGAGTGACTTCTACCTGACGAAATGGTTTCCCTTGACCGAGCATGTAAAACTGCGATTTGAGGGTCAGTTCTTTAATGTATTCAACCACCCAAATTTCGGCCTTCCAAGCGTGGTGCAGGCCGGCATTCCAAGCGAGCCTTCTAGTCAAACTGGATTCGGAGCTCTGACGTACACGACCTCTCCTCCGACCGGCCTGCTCGGCGTGGGGTTGGGCGGCGACAGCACTCCCCGCATGATCGCGTTTCAGGCGCGGTTGGAGTTCTGAGCATTCTCAAGATGAAGGACGCGGTGAAACCGGAGGAGGGACTTTCGTCGTGAGGAAGGCGCAATGGCGACTTCGAGGGGTCTGTTTCGCAACCTACCGCGAGCTAGGCCACCAGCAGCCACAGCGGAGAAGCCAACGCCTTAGCTATGCCGGCGGAAGTACGAAAAATGCCGACGGCTACGATCTCGCCGATTACTGACGCGGTCGTGGAAACCAAGCCGAGTTCGCGTCGCAAACCGGCGACAGAAGCCGCAGGAGTTGGTGTATGGGTGTCTGTTGAGTCCCACGCCTGCTGTGTGCCCTACACAGCGTCGGCCCAAACGACTGCGATGAGCGCGATAGCACGGGATGGGAGCTACGGCGCGGTAATTCGAGAACCCTACAGACTTGGTCAGTCGCGCTTTGGCAAAAGCTAATACTGCTTTCGCATTATTGACCCGCCACTAAGCATCCCTATAATCGCGGAACTTTAATCTGTGGGTAGATTTCGCGGCACGTTCTGAACTGTTCGCTCGTCAGGAATGCTTTCATCTCAACGTCACTAGCGATTCGTGAGAACAAATGGGGAGACGCATGAGTAGGTTGAGAAAGCTGGCGTTTGTGCTGGCGACGGCCGTTGCAGGCTTGAACCTCGTAAGTGTGAACGTCGCGGGACAGCAAATTACGGGAAGTATTCGCGGAACTGTACTGGATCCGAGTAACGCTATCGTATCGGCTGCGACGGTGACGGCAAAGCAGGTCGAAACCGGCTTAACTCGTGCAGCGGTTACGGATCGCCAGGGAGCCTTCGTGCTGGTCGAACTTCCGATCGGGCACTACCAGTTAGAGGTGCACGCGCAAGGTTTCGAAGGGTACCTGCAACAAGGAATCTCGTTGGATGTCAACGAGACCGCGACGGTCAGCATCCATCTCAAAGTTGGGTCCGAGACCCAACAAGTTGAGGTCAAGGCGAACGCGGAGCTGATTCAAAATACGGTCAGCAGCCTGGGGCAAACCGTGATGGAGCGCGAAATCCTCGACTTGCCGTTGGATGGCCGCGACTTTGCTCAACTGGGAGTCCTTCAACCGGGCGTCGTTCCCTTGACGCCGGGACTTCTCCAGGCAGGCGGAGGATTGCGAGACAATCAGGGTTATGCGGTCGACGGCCAGAGGCCGGAGTCCAACAATTTTCTCATCGATGGCGCCGACAACGTGAACGCGGTCGATGCCGGTTTTGTGCTTAAGCCGCCTATCGACGCAATCGCCGAATTCAGGATCATGACGCACAATGCCAATGCGGAGTTCGGTCGAAATACTGGGTCCACGACCAACATCATCACACGTTCCGGTTCCAATTCATTTCACGGCGCTGCCTGGGAGTTTCTGCGCAACGACGCCTTCGACGCGTCGGATTACTTCACTCAGACGGTTCAGCCTTTGAAGCAGAATCAGTTCGGCGGCACCTTCGGCGGGCCGATCATTAAAGACAAAACCTTCTTCTTCGGATATTACGAGGGATTCCGCAACCGCCAGGGTGAAACGGATTCCGCAACCGTGCCTTCGCCGCTGGAGCGGCAAGGCAATTTCTCGGAGATGTGCACGGTCCCAGGCGGATCCTTTACGGGTGGGTTCTGCAGCAATCCTCAGAATCAGCTCTACAGTTTTGCGACGGGCCAACCGGTTCCGGTTCCGAACAATACATTGACAGGCCCGTTCGATCCAACTGCGTTGAACGTCCTTCCGTTCTTCCCTGCAGCCAACAGCGGGCGCAACACATTCATAACCACGCAGTCACTGAGCGTAAACAACGATCAATTCGGACTGCGGTTAGACCAGTATCTTTCTCCCGCGGACACGCTGAATTTTCGCTACATGTTCAGCGGCGGCCCGACTACCGATCCGCTTTCTCCCGCCGGTGCGAATGTGCCGGGATTCCCGGTAGGAGAGGATGATCGCGCGCAGAACTTTGTGGCGCAGGAGACCCACATCTTTTCACCTGCAATCATCGGCGTGGCTCGTTTTTCTTATCTGCGCAACAAATTTCTCTTTGGCGAGGGCATCAATCATGAGTCCCCGATGGACTTGGGTTTTCAATACCAGCCAAGTCTCGATGCAGCCCTTGGACCGCCGTTCATCCAGGTAGGCGGCTACGCCTCGGTCGGCGATCCCATCACTGGACCGCGCAACACGTATCAGAACACCTTTGACTATTCCGGTTCTCTGAGCTGGATTCACGGCAACCACGAATTGAAGTTTGGCGGAGGCTATCGCCACGACAATATCAATGCCCTGCAGGGGATAGCTACCAACGGCTTCTTTGTATTTTCGACCTTTCCTTACAGCGACGGATTCGCCAGCTTCCTGTCTGGCCAGCCCGTGCTTTTCTTGCAAGGAGTCGGCAACTTTTCACGGGGAATTCGAGGGCAAGCCTCGGACGCATATGCCCAGGACACCTACAAAGTCTCGTCACGTCTGACCCTGAACCTGGGGCTCCGCTATGAGTTGCCGTCTCCAGACACGGAAATTCACAATCGCCAAAATCTCTGGGTTCCAGGCGCACAGTCCAGAGTCATGCCGAGCGCTCCTGCGGGCCTGCTCTATCCGGGTGATCCCGGCGTGCCGGCGGGCCTGATTCCGACTGACAAGAAGGCATTTGCCCCTCGCGTGGGCCTGGCCTGGGATCCTACTGGTGATGCGAAATGGCTGGTGAGTGCGGCGTACGGCATCTTCTACGAGCCGTACTACACGGGCCAGGGTGGTCCACTGCAGTCGCCCATCAGCGCACCGCCATTCCTTCAGACCCCGCAGGTAAGTACCCCTACAAGCTTTGCCAATCCCTATGCAGGTCAAAATCTTTTCACCGGCCAGTTCGCAGAGCCAATGACCATTCTGACGCTCGCCCCCAACCTGCCCTTGCCTTACGCGCAAGACTGGAATCTCAATCTCGAGAAATCGTTCGGCAGCGACTGGCTGGTGCAGATCGGCTACGTGGGAACGAATGGAATCAAACTGCCACGGTTCATCGAAGGAAACCCGACTGTCTTTGTTCCGGGCGTCGACTCCAGCGGCAACCCCATCTCGAACGAAAACAACGTGAACCAGCGGCGCCTGTATTCAGGATGTACGTTGGCACAGCCAAATGGCTGCGTCTACGCCTCCGCCGGATTGATCGCGGGAATTGCAAATTCGTCTTATAACGCGTTAGAGGCCAGCCTGCGGAAGCGCTTTGGACACGGCCTTTCCTTCCTCGCTTCCTACACGTTATCGAAATCCATCGATGACGTTTCCTCCTTCAACATCACCGGGTCGGCGTCGCAACCGGTTGCCGGAGAGAATGACCTGGCGCAAAACCCCTTTGATCTTGCCGCTGAGCGCGGTAGATCTATGTTCGACGCGCGGCACCGGCTGGTCTTGAGCTATCAGTGGAGTCTCCCGTTTTGGAGGCAGCCTCATACCTGGTACGAGCACGTACTGGGCGACTGGCAGCTGAACGGCATTGCGGCTTTCATGAGCGGAACACCCTTCACCGTATTTGACTCGTCTGACAATTCTCTCCAAGGAGGTGCGCCGGAAATCACTGGCTTCTCCGCGAACCGCCCGAATCTGATTGGAAACCCAAACAGCGGCCCGCACACGCCAGAGGAATGGTTCAACGTAAGCGCCTTCCAGAAACTCGCTCCCGACCCTCTTGGACGATTCCAGGTATTCGGTGACGAGGGCCGCAACGTCGTGCAAGGGCCGCGATACGTGAATTGGGATTTTTCCGCGTTCAAGAATATTCAGGTGGCAGAGTCAAAGGAACTTCAATTCCGGGCTGAGTTCTTCAATTTCCTGAATCATACGAATTTCCGGCTGCCGGTGAGTGACATCAGTTCGCCAGATTTCGGACAAATCCAGGCGGACTTGGGTCCGCGGGTGATCCAGTTGGCGCTGAAGTTTCTCTTTTGATGGTGCACAAGAATTGGAGGATTGGGTGATGGCCCACATTCAACTTCCCGAAGGACTACCTGGAATTCGCGGCCCGATGGTACTTAGCCCTGAAACCACCAAGCCGTTAATAGCGATATTCTTTATTAAATATACTATTAGGCTGTACTAGTATTAGCTTACTATGTTGCGTCATTATTATCGTATTGTGTCGAGCAAATGTTAATGTGGCTGGTCTGGAGACGTGGGAAGAGAGAGTGAATCGAAACAGATCTTCTACGATTAGCTTATGGGAGGTAGGGGCGGCCCGAGGATCAATCTTTTGTGCCCATAGGCTACTTGCGTCAACTTTGGCCCCGACGATTTTGTGGCCCCATTGTTGGACAAAAACCCCGGCGCGGCTATGGTCGAGCAATATTCGTTGAGTACCCACTCGGTTGCCATTTCCGATCCGTGCACGCGTAATCGCGCTCAACTGATCCACTCGTCCTCTTCGCTGTCTTCCTCGTCTGAAGCCACGTCGGCTGGCGCCACCGCCTCCTCAACGGCCTCAGCGATTTCCTCGTCATCGGAATTGGCCAGATCAACTAGGATTTCCGGCGCCTCATCGGGACGGATACTGCCCACGGCACCGATCGCGGCAAGCAGTAAAGGCTTTGGGGAGTGAGCGTCATTTAGGAGTTCGACGATGGGCGACCAGGCAGCGTCCAGCCCCCAGTTGCCGGCCGCGATGACTGCCTGGTATTTGATTTCGAGATCGCTGGTTTTCAAGGCCGTCAGTATTTGATCGTCAAAACCGCGAATCCATCGCATCGAAAATACAGCGGTCAGCATCCACTCTTTGTCTCCGCTGGAATACGCCTGCCCGATCGCATTCTGATGCCATATCTGGGGTGCGCGCACCGATGCTTCCAAACTTCGCCGCCGCACTTCCTTGGGAGTGCTGTTAGCGAGGTAAAGCTTCTCCAGCGACTCCTGGATGGTGCGAAACGTATGCTCGGTAATGGGTACGTCATCCGGATCCTCGAATCCATCGGTGTCCGCCTGCTCCAAGACTGGCCCAAGCGAAGTTGCCGCCCGTGCGCGCAGTTGCTCTGCCTCGTTGGCACTACTTGCGATCGTCACTAACGTATCGGCCAATTCCTCGTTGATCACCGTAAAATCGCCCGCCAGTTCGGCGGCGACCAGGCGGTCGGATTCCTTGGCTCGCGGATCAATCAGAATCCTCCAAATCGTCCTCCCGGCATCTTCTGGCCAGTCCCACGGGGGTGTATCGAGCAGAGTTTTAAGGTCCATATGCGCTTCCTCACTATTGCGTTCCATCCCGCAATTTCTGCCGCCAGCACAACCATCAATTATCGTGTCCCAGGCACATCGGCGCAATCCGCCGCTGCCCTGCGCCTCCAGGAGACCGATGCAACGGAAAGATTGTCGCATTTTCCAGGTCGGCCTGCAGAGCACGCAGGCCAGGAGTTCGAGCGGGTCCACCCGGTCACGCATCCCGGCGCCGCACAACAAGAAACAGTCTACCGCGGCCGTGGCCGCACACGCGGAAGACTACGCCGAAGGCACAAGAAGGTCCGAACCTCTACAGTCGCTCGACCGCGAAAGAGGTTACGAGGAATGACGGGGAAGGAGGAAGGTAAGTAGCGACATGGCGATACAATGTCCTTGATGGCGAAGAACATCATCCACATCTCGGAGGCGGAAGCCGCCAGCGACTTCGCCGGCGTGCTGGCGCGGGTGCGCGCCGGGGCCGAGATCGTCATCGGAGACGACGCGCGGCCCGTGGCCGTGGTTCGTCCCGCCGAGATGCATGTGCGCTGGCTCTCAGAGTCGCTCCGGCTGGCCAAAGAGCACGCCTCCACCGCCACCCCCGACGAGGACTTCGCCCGCGATCTTGAAGAAGTCATCAACAGCCATCGTGAACCGCTGAACCCGCCCGTATGGAACTGATCCTCGACTCCAGCGTGGTGCTTGCCGCCGAGCGGCGCGCGATAAGGTCGAGCAGCTGATCGAGAAAATCGTAAACCGGACCGGCGACCAGGAAGCCGCTCTCTGCGATTGGCTTGACCGAACTCATCCACGGCATCGATCGCGCCCGCACGCCGGAAATGCGCCTGCGGCGGGAATCGTTCCTCAACGAACTGATGGCCGCCCTGACGGTCTATCCGTACACGAAAGAGACCGCGCTACTGGCCGGGAAGATCGACGGTGAGCAGCAGAGCCGCGGCGTTGTAATTCCGTTCGGAGACTTGCTGATCGGAGCCACAGCGTTGTCGCTCGGCGACCAGGTGTTGACCGGCAATCCCCGCGACTTCCAGCGCATCCCCAGTCTTCCCGTTGTGCCGCTCTGATCTCTCCACAGAGCAGCTAAACGTATTCGGGTCTTCGATTATCTGAACCGAGAACTTCGTAGGGGATAGGACGAAGCGAGCGACGAAAAATGGCAGCCAGCGCTTTCTCGACCACTACCACCAATACTGATAAGGATCGCCGAGGGACGTGGGACCGCTTGTTGTTCTCATTGCAGTCCAGACTGAATTTTACGAGAATGCTCCAAAGAGCTCGAACTGAGCGGGTTGGCATCTAGGTTTTAGTCGTACTCGAACTTACTGCACCAGATCTTGCACCAACCTCCTCTATCCGACGCGTACGGGGGCTTGTTGGCCGCTATTCGGAGCTTCAATAGAAAGTGATTGACGTGAAAGGAAGAACACTGGTTAGAAGATGTTTGTAGACTAAGGAGCAAACCAACTAGCAGGGATGGGGTGTCGGCCCGATGCAGGGTGGTTAATTAGGCCGAGCCCTAAAGTGAATTTTGAGCGAACGCGAAATCCGCCTTCAGGATCGAGCGCATGGGGCATGCGCGCCAGCTCGGGAATGCGCAT
>Ga0116138_1001722_pt1 | contig 11859 bp, 7 predicted proteins | sample June2015DPH_20_1_2_FD_88971 | JGI IMG/M metagenome (GOLD analysis project Ga0116138, IMG submission 88971) | Peatland microbial communities from SPRUCE experiment site at the Marcell Experimental Forest, Minnesota, USA - June2015DPH_20_150 | ecosystem: Environmental > Terrestrial > Soil >... | reverse complement strand
CTGCAGGGATCACGCTGGGAATCGACCCGGTACACCCAGCCGCTGATGAAAAAGCATCCCAATCTTCATCTCGACCTTTCAGCCCATCAGGGAAATCATGCAATTGAACTTTTCACCGAGTGGTATGGGGCGGACCGCATTCTCTTCGGAACCGGCGCGCTGGAAAAATCACCCGGTGCTGCAAAAGCATTCGTCGACTATTGCACGCTGAGTGACGCCGATAAGCAGCTCATTGCTGCGGGGAATATCTCAAGACTGGCAAAGCTGGAGGTTCCCCCGAAGCCGTACAGCGCGAAGAAAAATCCAGATTGGATCCTACAACGCGCAAAAGAAGGCCAGCCTCTGGACAACATGCTCGTGATTGATGCCCATGCACATATGACGCACGATGGGGCAGAAGGCGTTGGATTTATGCACCTTCCTTATGGTGATGCCACAAGCATGTATGAACGAGCGAAACTGATGGGAATCCAGAAAATGTGCGTCTCGGGATTCCTTGCAGTCTGGGTCGATTACGAAGAGGGGAACAAAATTGTCTGGGACGCAATGAAACGATATCCGGACTTCTATTGTGGATACGCGGCACTCCAACCGCAGTACGTGAAGGATTGGAAGAAGGAATTCAGAATAGCGCATGGGAAATATAAGATGGGGGGATTGAAGCCATACCACCCCAGGACGAATCTGGCATACAACGACAAACTCTGGGCTCCGTGGTTTGAATATGGCAACAAGATCAACGCGTATGCTCTGATCCATCCCTCACCGAACGTTGTCGCAGAAGTAAACGACATTGCAGCGAAGTATTCGAATATCGCATTCATCATCGCGCACACAGGAGGGTCATTCCAGGATGCTCGCAATGGCATCGAGATGGCGAAGAAGAACCTCAATGTTTCTCTCGAAATTACACTCACATCCGTAACGTACCGGGTAATCGAGTACATGGTTGAGCACATCGGTGCCGATCGTGTCCTGTTCGGCACAGACCAGCCGATGCGCGACCCCATCCCGCAGTTTGGCTGGATGGCGTATTCGCACTGCACGGTGGCTGAGAAAAAGAAAATGTTCGGTCTTAACATGCAGCGCATTCTAAAGAGGGTAAAGCTGTAACCGTTGCTCATGAAATCCTGGATCTCCTTCATACTACTCCTGGTGTTGAGCTTCCCGCTTGCGGCCGGCGACCTCACAAGGGGATCGGACCGCCTGACGATCCAGAATGAATTCATCAGGATCGTCATTGACAAGACGGGTGGATCATGCAGAGAGACCTACTTTGTCAAGAAAGGAAAATCCTGGATTGAGATTCTTGAGAGCGGCAGTGCACTGCGCCCCGATCCCGCAATCAGACAGAATGATGAATTACTTCCTCTCAAGGGCGCCTCGATCTCGCTGGGATCGGATAAAGATCAGGTGGTCATTGTGCGTGAAGCGGCCGGAGAAGGCGCTACGTTGAAGTCAATCGTTCTTCGAAAAGGAGAGCATTGCGCGAGAGTGACGTTTACCTACAGAACCGGAGGGAATGTCAAACTCGAATCATTCTGGTCAACATATTCATTTGCGCCGGGTGGAAAACGGTATGCAGCGTATAAACCCCTCGATTTCATCTGGACACCTCAGCTGCGTCCGCAGAGCGAGCAGATCATTGCTGACCATACGTTTCGCTCTCCGGCATTGATGCTGCAAAAAGAGGGGTATTTCGCAGCCCTGGTGCCAATCCTTTCCGACGTGGATGGCAAGGGACGGCGAATACGAACTGCTGCAGATCTTCAGGTTGAGACCGCCGATAGGCCGTTCTTTTCAATCGGGCTGCAAAACTGGATTCCAGAGCCCTATCGTCTGCGGAACACACATGTCTTTTATGTTGCTCCGGACTCTCTTGCACCCAACGTGGGCGATACGACAGCGACGCTGAATTATCTGCTCTTCCTTCGCGCTGATGGACCGAAGCGGGAAGGATATCGTGAAGTCGTCCGGTATCATTGGATGACCTCGGGCTCCGTGAACATGCAACGAACGGCCGGACCGCAGGCAGAGCCCTTTTCGTCATATATCCAGAAAGCGTGGTATCAATTTGTGCCGCAGATTGCTCTGGATACACAGTATCAGGGAGTTCCGGTCACGCTCCTTCGCCAGGCCAGACTGGCGTGGAGCAACAATCTCCCGAAGTCAGCCGACAATGACAGCTGGTTCAACGTTTGGTTCAATGCGCTGCGCACATCCTATGGAATGTACCTCCACGGGAAAACTGTGAACGATCAGCATTTGATGCGCCAGGCGACAAACGTTCTCAACCTGGCACTTCTGGCTCCGCAGCAGAATGGGATCGCGCCGTCAATCTTCTATTTTGACAGCACGGGCGGTCATTGGGTTGCAGATCATGCATGGGGAGGAATTGATGATGGGCGGGACCTTCCGATGTTCCACAATGCATGGACATGCTACTGGTTGCTGCAGTGGATTGACCTTGTCCCTGAACGAAAGGCGGAGATCCTCCGCTTCACGAAAGCTTTTGCTGATTTTCTGATCCTCAACCAGCATCGCAACGGTGTGATACCTTCCTGGTATGATCCGACGACGCTGAAGCCGGTCGCAACCTTCCGGGATGAAAACGCGGAGACCGCCGGTGCTGCACTTTTTCTGGCTGAATTCTATGGTCGGACAAAAAGTGCCAGGTACCTGAGCAGAGCAGAGAAGGCAATGCAGTACATTTTCAATTTTGTTCTTCCGGAGCGAAAGTGGTTTGATTTTGAAACGTTCTTTTCCTGTTCCCGGAAGCCACTCGGTTTCTACGACTCGTACACACAGCAGAATCCTCAGAACACGCTTTCCATGCATCAAGCCGCCGAAGCGTGTTATGAACTATACAAACTGACAGGGAAGAAGGAATACAAAGAACGAGGCATCGCAATTATGGACTATCTCTGCCTGTATCAGCAGGTGTGGAGCCCCCGTTGGTTGTCGCGAGAACTCTTCGGCGGATTCGGAGTTCAGAACACCGATGCTGAATGGAGTGATTCCCGTCAGGGATACTTTGCCGTGACATTGATGAAGTATTATGAACTTACGGGCCAGAAAGAGTACTTCGAGCGGGGTGTGGCGGCGCTGCGAGCCATGTTCTCGCTGTTTGAGTCACCAACGTCACCAAGAACAGCGGAAAACTACGGACACTCAGGCTACGATCAGCCTGCGGGCGTGACCGGACTTCACTGGGGAACCGGAAGCTCTGTAGTCTCAATTCACCTGATCACCCGCCAGTTTGGTGATGCATACGTCGATGTGAAGGGGAAGTGGGGTGTGGGTATCGATGGCTGCAGGATACCTGCGGTGACAATTGAGGGGACCACGATTCATGTTGAAGTGGTGGATAACCTTGTGAAGGCTCGGACGATTAAACTGAAGTTCGGCAACGTGACGAAGTCCCACTATGATGTCGTGGTCAACAATAAACCGATGGGACGCGTTTCTGCTGCAGTATTGCACGAAGGAATCGATGTTGCTCTCTAAATGCTTGATGGTGATCATGCTGCTTGTGTGTGCACGGAGCGAATCATTGCTCGCCCGGCAGGACACTCTGTATATGTCGGTCCTCAACTCACGCAAGCACCGTCTTGGCGCACTCGACAATCCGACTGTTGGGCTCTTCGTCAGCACGGACGCGGGCGCAACCTGGAAGCATAGGGGCTGGACAGGATATATTCGCACGTTCTATACGGAAACAGGTTCCAATGGTGTCATCTGGTCTGCGTGCGGCAATGGGGTGCTCCGGTCATCCGATCATGGGATCACGTGGCGCATTACAACAGGGTGGGAGGTCACCGAGGTATTGAAGGCGAAGGTGGATCCGTCGAACCCAGCGGTGGCGTATGCTGCGACTGCGTACGGGGTATTCAAGACACAAAACAGTGGTGAGAGTTGGAACGAACAGAATGTCGGTTTTCTGAAACCGTTTGTCTCTGATATCGTCGTTGATCGGAGCAATACTTCCAAGCTTCTCGCGGCAAGTGAGGATGGTATCTACGTCAGCACGAATGCTGGTACACAGTGGCACTTGAGTGGTTTGGAGGGAAAAGGGGTTCGGATGCTCCTGCAACATCCTTCGGATTCGAACATGTTCTTTGCGGGCACCGAGGATGACGGTTTCTTTTTCTCCTCCGATGGAGGGAGCACGTGGCAGCAATCAAACGCCGGCCTCACACAGTTGACGGTATACACAATTGCCTGTGATCGTTCGAATGCGGATATGATATACCTGGGAACACATGGCGGCGGCGTGTATCGTTCTTCCGACCGGGGCAAAAACTGGAAGCAAGTGAATCAGGGGTTGGGCAATCTCGTCGTGCATTCTCTTCTCATACTTCCGTCGAATCCGTCGGTTGTGTTCGCGGGCACCCTGAACGGCGGACTCTTCAAAACCACCGACCGTGGAGATCATTGGACCTTCAACAGTCAGGAAGAGGGGCAGGTTTGGGGACTCTGGGCGCGATGACGAGAACAAAGAGCATAGTGTCCATTCTGTCTGCACTTCTGATGATTTGCGCAGGTGTTACTCCGCTGAAAGCTCAAACCGCGGGAACACAATTTGAGCAACGCAGGCAGCGTCTTCTGGATGTTGTCAGCCAGGAGAGGGACCGTGGATTCTTCACCGTGACTGCGAAGTTCATCACGGGCCGGGACAAAGAGTGGGCGCTGGCGATGCTCGATTCTCTGACAACGGATGAGAGCATCGGCGGGATGTTCTACTCCTATACAGCTATTGGAACGTACCTGCGCCTTCAGGACCAGCTGCCGGATTCGCTGAAGCAGAAAATTCGACAAGCATACCGCGAGCGTACAATGTACCGCGGCGACACGGAGAATCACTGGGTGATGTATTACACCGGACTCTACCTGGCCTCACAAACATGGCCCAATGAAAACCGGTCTCAATGGTTCAACGGAAAAAGCTCCACTGAGAATTTCAAGGAAGCTGAAGGCTGGCTAAAACGCTGGATGAACATCACCTCGACAATCGGTCAGGGGGAATTCGACTCTCCGACGTATTTCATCGTGTTCATGACGCCGATGCTGACGCTTTATGAATATGCAAAAGACCCGGTGATGAAGAGAAAAGCCCAGATGATGGTTGACCTGCTGTTCGCCGATTATGCGGTCGATCATCTCGGAGGAAATTACTGTGGCGGACATGCCCGTGACTATCCTGAAGACATTATCAATCCATTGTCGGCACCGGCTGCCCTGTGGGCCTGGCTCTACTTCGGTGAGCCCAAAACCGAGCTCTGGAGTGAAACCCGCTACCATCCCCGATACAGAGGAGGATGGGAAACTGTCTTCGGCGCCGTGTCCTCTTATCGATTACCGGAAGTTATTTACGGGATTGCGACAGACCGTTCGAAGCCGTACGTCGAAACAGAGACCAAGCGCGTGCGGAATGTTATCCGATTCGGACTGGACAAGAATCCCCCCGTTTATAAATATATGTATATGACCGGATTGTATGCTCTTGGTTCGCTGCAGGGTGGGATCCTTCAGCCGATCCAGCAGCACACGTGGGATATCACGTACATTTCTGATAAGACGAACAACACCATCTTCACCCTGCATCCGTTTTATTCTGGCAAGGAGCTGGCGATGTTCTTCCCCGAGGAACAGAAATTTCTCTCGGATGAAGTAAACCGTTATCATCTCGTCTATACTGATCCGAACAAGTGGAACTCGAGCTCTCCCTACGAACAGACATTTCAGCACAAGAACGCCATCATCATCCTCTATAATATTGACAAGGAAGCGCACCAGTCACACATCGACGGCTTTTTCCCGAAAACTCTCGACGAGCGAACAGAAGATCCGTCTGGATGGATTTTCTGCCGGGCGGGATCAGTTTATGTCGCGTTTTTTCCCCTAAAGTCTTATGAATGGATTGAAGAGAAGGTGAACTGGCGGTGGCGGAGCACTGTGCTCAAAAATGGTGTTGTTGCAGAGGTTGGGTCGTCCGATGAGGATGGCTCGTTTGGGGAATTTCAGAAGCGAATCATCAGGTCGAAGCCCGCCTTGAACGAAGACGAGAAGACGCTTATGGTCCAATACCGGACGCGTACTGGCGACGAGATGAAGTTTACGTTTGGCGGTGAACGGATACTCAACGGGAAAAAGTTGGATTTCAATACGTACAAATTATTCAACGGTCCATTCATTCAAAGCGAGCGAGGCAGCGGCGTTGTGAAGATGCTCTTCCATCGTAAGGTGCGTGAGCTCGATTTTAACAAGGTGACAATTAGAGAGTGGAAACTGTCAAATCAGTAATACTGTTTATGGTTGCGCTGCTTCTTGGCGGTGCAACGACTCCGGGTGTCACTGTGGAGCACAACGGCCAGCCGAAGGATAAGAACCTCTATGCTGCCGTGTTCTTGAACCGGGGACAGGTCACCAGTGGTGGGACGCGCACTGTGGGGTTTTTCAGGCGCACACCGGGTGATACAATGTGGACGAACATGTACCAACCGAATCTCCTTACGTTCGGCATGGCAATCTGGCAGAAGGGGGCGACGCTTCGCCGGTATCTGTGCATGGGAAACGGACTGCATCGCTCTGACGATAATGGGCACACGTGGCGTGTTCTCACCGATTGGCACACAGAAGAAGTTCTCTCGGTCGCGCTCGATCCGCGTGATTCAGCACGTATCTATATTGCTACTCCGTTCGGTGTGTTCATATCGACGGATGATGGGGCTCACTGGGCAAGGAAAATGCAGGGGATGAAGAAATGGTTCGTAAAGAGACTGCTGTTAGATAAGTCTGATCCAAACATCATCTACGCTGCCGGTGAAGACGACCTGTATCAGTCGACCGACCGGGGTGAACACTGGAAACCGTTGCACGTCGGGGCTCCTCTTATCGAAGTTGTTGTCCAGCTTCCCTCGGATTATAAACGGTTGCTTGTTGGGACCGAGGACAATGGAGTCCGCGTGACCACCGATGGAGGCAAGACGTGGAGGGAAGGTAAGGGCCTGCCGATTAATGCGTTTTACGGTCTTTGTGCTTCATCGGACAGGCATACAGTGTATGCAGGGGGATTCAAGACAGGCTTGTGGAAAAGCAATGATGGGGGGCTTTCCTGGAGCCTCCTCTGGCAGAATTCCGATATTGAGGCGATTTTCACGATCTTTGTTCATCCTGATGATCCTCTCTATTTGTTGGTTGGCACGAGCGGGCAAGGGATCTATGAATCACTTGACGGTGGCAAAACCTGGCTGTATGCCGGTTTGAGGGGATGCCATGTGAAACAGATCGATCTCTATCCCTGATCGAGCTGCATTGCTGTAACGCGGGGATACAAACTCTTACGTCATTTCAGGTGTCGAATGAAATCTCATAATGTGTTCATGTTTTTCTGTTTGCTCTTCCTTGCTGTCTTTTCGACGCTCCGCGCGCAGCAATCTACTGTGTATGCATCGGTCCTTTCCACGAAACTGTTTGTTGTCGGAGCTGCGAACCCCGAAACAGGGCTGTATATGCAGCAGCCGAGTGAAGACACCGTGTGGCACCACCTTGGACCGAGAACCATCAGGGAGTTTGGTGTCGCAGTGCACGCACCTTCCCGGGGTCAGCTGCTCTGCCTTGCATCGGGAAACGGGGTTCATCGGTCAACCGACGGCGGCAAGACATGGAAAATCACGACCGGCTGGCAGATCACAGAAGTGCTGTGTGTCATCATCGACAGCCGCGATCCAAACATCATGTTCTGTGGTACCCCATACGGAGTCTTTCGAACGATCGATGGAGGATCAACATGGACGGAATGCAATAACGGCATCAAGGAGAAATTCACCTCGTCGGTCATTATCGATTACACGAATCCATCCGTAGTCTACTGTGGAACGGAAGACGGCGTCTACAGAAGCGAAAACAGGGGGGATACATGGAAACGCACCGGTCTGAGTGTCGGTGGTGTGCGCGTTGTCGTGCAGAGTCCACAGGATGCGAAGATGCTGGTCGCTGGGACGGATGACTACGGCATTTACATTACACGCAACGGAGGGCAGTATTGGGAGAAGAGTGAAGCCGGATTGGACCATCAGACGTTCTACATAATCGTGTTCGATCCGAACAATCCCCAGGTTCTGTATGCCGGGGGGTATGTGACCGGCGTCTACAAATCGACTGACGGAGGAACAAGCTGGAAGCGTAAGAACAACGGCCTGTCCGTTCTGAACATCCATTCGATTGCTGTCGATCCGACGAACAGCAACCGGGTATTTGCAGGGTCGATGTGGGGGGGCGTGTACCGATCAGATAACAGCGGCGACACCTGGAAATATGCGGGATTGAGCGGCTCACAGGTGTGGCAGATTCTTGTTGAACCTTTCTAACGAGGAAACCTGAATAATGAAACAAGTGACGTTCGTTCTGCTCCTGATCCTTGGCGTGTGTGCGGGGGCTTCTGCCCAGATGGTGAACCGTGAAACGTACCTCAAGGAGTTCGAGAAACGCGCGGCGTTCGTGACATCCATTTACGATACGATCCAAGCACCGGGGTATTATCAGATTGCTGTGCGGTACGCGCACAACAAGGAGATCGCCGTTGCCGACAGGATGTTCAAGGAACTGCTGCGCGACCCACGCGGGGACATGTTCTGGATGATTCCATGCATTGGTGCGTATCTTGTCGGAAAGGACAAGATGTCGGAGGAAACCCGGGCCATCGTCCGCAACGCGTGGAAAACATACGCGCCCTACCGCGGGGATACCGAAAATCACTGGTGCATGTATTATTCCTCTCTCTATCTTGCGGCAGAACAATGGCCAAACCTGCCCGGGACCGAGTGGTACAACGGAAAGTCCTCGGAGGAGAACCGCCAGGAGGCACGCGACTATCTCATTCACTGGATGAAGATCACGACAACGATCGGCCAGGGGGAATATGATTCGCCGGATTACTTCCCGGAGTACGCGATGCCGATGTTCCTGCTCTCCGAGTTCGCGAAAGATCCCGAGATGAAAACCCGGGGTACGATGATGGTCGATTTCATTTTCGCTGATTTTGCGACGGAGCATCTCGACGGACAATACATCGGTGGATACAGCCGGATTTATCAGCCGGCGGTCTTCAAGCCGCTTCTCTCGGGAGCATCTCAGTTCGCATATTTGTATTTGGGGACCGGTGAGCCGACCAACTCTGGTTGGGTTGTCCTACCGGCTCTCACTTCCTATCGTCTGCCAGAGATCATCTACGATATCGCTCTCGATCGGAGCAAGCCATATGTCGAAAAAGAGCGGAAACGAGTCCGAAACGTCATCCGGTTTGGCACCGAAAAGAATCCCCCCGTATACAAATATTCCTATATCACGAAGGATTATGGGATTGGATCTCTCCAGGGGGGCATTTTGCAGCCAATTCAGCAACATACGTGGGGAGTCCGCTATCTCTATGGGCGTCCCTATACTACCATTTTCGGTCTGCACCCATATTGGTCGGGTTGGGAAGTCGGGATGTTCTTCCCCGAAGAAGTAAAGACGCTCATTGCCGATGTCGTTGCGTCGAAGGGCACATATAACAATCCCGACAAATGGACCGGTGGTTCTCCATTTGAACGCACCTTCCAGCAGAAGAATACACTTATCGTTCTCTATGATATCAAGCCCGGCACCACGGCGGAACATATTGATGGATTCTTCCCGCGCAACCTTGAAGAGCGTATTGTCGATCCTTCCGGCTGGATCATCTGCAAAGCGGGGGATACCTATGTTGGCTGGTATCCACTGCAGGAATATGAGTGGAAGGAAGAGTTCGAGGCTCAGGCCAATTCGCTGAACGCTATCAGTCGCCCACAGATGGAGCGTGTGAAGGAAACCGGGAACTGGCGCCTGCGCAGCTACAAGCTGCAGAATGGCTACGTAGTTGAAGTGAGATCAAAGGACGAAATCGGATCCTTCGATCACTTCAAGGCGGAACTCAAGTCCCACATTCCGAAAGCAACGCTGATACCCGGCTCTGTCTCCGTTCGCTACACGACGCTCGGCAGCGACAAGATGGAATTCGTGTTCCCCGACAAACGTGCGCTGAACGGGAAACCGGTTGATCTGACCAAGACGAAGCTTTTTGACGGACCGTTCCTGAGCGCCGACGTCGGGAGTGAGAAGCTGACGATCACCTACAAGACCAAAAAGCTGATCCTTGATTTCAAGGCAGCGAAAGCTATTGAATGAACCAAAGACATTGAAGAGCACGCCGAACCATGAATCAGTCAAGACATCTTGATGTCGTTGTTGCCGGCTTGGCGCTGGCTGACATCATTGGCCGCCCGGTTGAATTCAGCCGACCGCCGAAGCGCGGCGCGCTGAAGCTTATTGACTCTGTGACATTGACCACAGGCGGCAACGTGTCGAACGTCGGCATCGATCTTGCCCGTCTCGGATTCAGGGTCGGAGCCATCACAAGGGTGGGGAATGACTCCATCGGAAGGTTCGTGACCCAGCATTACCGGACGTTCGGGATGGACACCGAGGGCGTCATCATTGATGCCAAGGCGCAGACCTCTGCGACGATTGTCGGTGTTGATGCTTCCGGCGAACGAACGTTTCTGCACACACGGGGATGCATGAAGAATTTTCGGGCACACGACATTCTCTCCCGCATCCCGTTGATTCAAAAAGCCCCTATTTTTGCAATCGGTTATCTGGGACTGCTTCCGGAGACAGAAAAAGAATTCAAGCATCTGTTTCGGACATTGAAGCATGAGACCTCAGTGAAAATCCTCCTCGACACTGCAGCCTCGCCACGCGTGACGGCAACGGAACTGAGAGGATTTCTTCCATACGTCGACTATTTCATTCCCAGTTACGAAGAAGCGGTGATGATCACCGGGCATAAGACTCCGGAATCAATCGTTAAGGCGCTTCTCGACGCTGGTGCCCCCCACGTTGTCGGCGTGAAGCTTGCCGAGCGGGGATGCTATATCTCCGATGGGCGGCATGGTAAGATTGTGAAAGCGAAGCGCGTGAAAAAGGTTGTCGATGCCACAGGGGCGGGAGACGCATTTGTGGCGGGGTTCATTGCGGCAACCCTCAGAGGGCTCGATCCATTCGGTGCCGCCCGCGTTGCGAATTCAGTGGCAGCAAGTTGTGTATCGGCTGTCGGTGCGTCAACTGCAATCAAAGCGCTGGACGAATACCTGTAGTTGTCTGTAGTGCCGGCATAGTAGTAAATCCCGTTTACGATCGTTTTCCTATGATGCTATGAAACCAACGTATCACATTGTCTCCCATTCGCATTGGGATCGCGAATGGTACTTCCCGTTTGATCGATTCCGGGCGATGCTCGTGGATATGATCGAAGACCTCTTTGAGCTCATGGAGAAAGATCCGGAATTCAGATCGTACACGCTCGACGGTCAAATGGCGGCTGTAATGGATTTTCTGGAGACACGCCCTGACCGGGCGGAGACCATTCGTCGGCTGGTGGAAGAGAAAAAGCTCTTCATCGGTCCTTGGTACATCCTGAACGATGAGTTTCTTTCGAGCGGTGAATCCCATATACGGAATCTCTCCCTCGGCTTTCGTCTCGGCAAACACCTGGGCGGGGTGATGCGTGTTGGCTATATCCCGGATCAGTTTGGCCACATTGCTCAAATGCCCCAGATCTTACAGGGCTTCGGCATTGATGTGGCGTTGATCTATCGCGGGTTCGGTGGCGAGCCAGGACAGGAACCTTCCGAGTATTGGTGGGTAGGCCCGGATGGAACACGCGTCCTGATGCATCATTTGCCAAGAGACGGGTACAGTGCCGGATATTTCGCTTCAACAGATGAGACCGTCATATTTCAAAAGTTTGATCGTCTGCGAAAAGAGCTGGATGGCCGG
>Ga0116138_1001715_pt1 | contig 11888 bp, 8 predicted proteins | sample June2015DPH_20_1_2_FD_88971 | JGI IMG/M metagenome (GOLD analysis project Ga0116138, IMG submission 88971) | Peatland microbial communities from SPRUCE experiment site at the Marcell Experimental Forest, Minnesota, USA - June2015DPH_20_150 | ecosystem: Environmental > Terrestrial > Soil >... | reverse complement strand
TCACACCGTAGCCCGCGAGTACCAGGACGCGGAACCGCGTCAGCCGCTCCAGAACTGTGCCCCATTTCTCACGCACCCGCTCAAAGATGCTGGTTCGCTCTTTGCCGCCGGAGCCGCCATGACGCTCGCGGAGAATCCATGTTGACATGACGGGCACAAGAGACCCGGAAAGGAAGTACGACGCCGCCATCGCAAACCCTACTGCCAGCGTCAGTGGAACGAACAGTGCCCGCGTAACGCCAGTCATGAAAAACGATGGGACAAATACCGCCAACACCGCCAGCATGGCGAGCAGGCGCGGGATCACAACTTCCTTGCTGGCATCCAGCACCGCCCGTGCCGGCGGGAGGCCTTCCGCCAGGTGGGTGTGGATATTCTCCATCACCACCGTGCCCTCGTCGACCAGCACACCGACAGCGAGGGCCAGGCCTCCCAAGGTCATGATGTTGATTGTCTGCCCGGCTCCCCACAGAGCTACCAGCGCGGATAGCAGCGCAAATGGAATCGTCGTGACCACAATGAGTGAACCGCGCCAGTCACCCAGAAACAGCAGCACCATGAGCCCGGTCAGCACCGCGCCGAGCAATCCTTCACGTACAACCGAGAGCAGCGCGCTCTTGACGTAGCCGGATTGGTCAAATTCATACGTGATGTCGATATCCGAAGGGACCAGTGATTTGAAACGTTGGAGATTCTGTTTAACTTCGTTCACCACGGTCAGCGTCGAGGCATCCGGCCGCTTGGTCACGGGAATGTAAACGGCGCGTCGGCCGTTCACCAACGCGTAGCCGGTGGGAATGTCGGTGCTGTCGGCTACGGTGCCGATGTCGCCCAGGTATACGGTCGGGCCTGCCCCGGCGCGAATCGGGAGATCCAACAAGTTTTGAATGTTCGGAGTGACGGAATCGCTGGCGACGATGCGCAGCAGGCTTCCCGTGCGCACGTTGCCGGCAGGCATGAGGACGTTGCCAGAGTTGATCGCTTTCACGACATCGTCGGGAGACAAGTTGTAGGACCGCAGCCGGTCAGGGTTGACCGTAACCACGATCGTCCGCTGGTTGCCACCAAACGGCGGCGGCGCTGACACGCCCGGCAGCGTGGCGAAGACCGGCCGGACGCGATTGAGCGCCAAATCCTGAATCTCGCCAATGGTGCGCGTCTTGCTCGAGAACACCAGGTAGCCCACCGGCACGGTCCCGGCATCGAAGCGGATCACAAACGGATTTACGGTTCCGTACGGCATGAAGGCGTGAGCGCGGTTTACATAAGCGATGGTTTGCGCCAAGGCCTGGCTCATGTCGGTGTCCGGATGGAAGGTGAGCTTCAGCAGGCCGTTCCCTTGGATCGATTTGTCCTCAACGCTCTCGATGCCGTTGATGTAAAGGAAATGGTACTCGTAGTAGAAGACCAGATATCCTTCCATCTGCGCCGGGCTCATGCCGCCATAGGGCTGCGCAACGTAGATCACCGGCAAGTTGAGATTGGGAAAGATGTCGATTCGCATCCTGAGGACCGCCAGGATGGAACACAGTGCGACGGCGATTACCAGCACCACGACCGTAATAGGCCGCCTCAAAGCGGCGCGAATCAAGCCCATGAGTTGTTTACCAGCTCAAGCTAGTGGCAAGTGGCGAGAAGGGTCTCAGTCGGTCAGTATTTCAGTACGTCAGTCAAGAACGAACTGACCCACTGACGCACTGAAAAACTGAAATACTGTACTCGCCACTGGCCACTCGCCGCATGCCACTGTTTTCACGGCGCGCTGCTGCTCAAGAGTTGCAGGAAGGGTTGCAGGTTGCCTTGCGCGGCTGCCACTCCTTCCAGACCTCGCCAAACGTTGAGTCGCGCCAAGGCGTCATCAATCTCCGCCTGAACCAACAAGGCTTGCGCGTCGGAAATCTCCACGATCGTGGCCAAGCCAGCTTGATAGCGCGCTTTGGCCTGCCTCTCGCTATCTCTCGCCGCTTGGAGTTCGATCGGAGTGTTCTCGGCCACTCTTCGCGCTCCGTCGAGCGCAGCCCGCGCCTGCTCCACCTGGTCGGACAAATCCTGAAGCGTCTGGTCGTAGCGCGCTTCCTCTGCCCTCCGGTTGGCTGCTTCGACCTTCTTCTCGGCACGGATGGAGAAAAAGTCAAAGGCCGGGAAAGCCACGGTGACCCCGGCAGCGTAATTCATTCGCTCAAGACCAAGACCATTCAGCCCGCCCGCAAAAGTCCCGTCCGTATTGGCTCCGCTTCCGCGCCCGGAGATGGCTGCTTGCGCCAGGAAGCGCGGAACGTAGGAACGTTCCAAGGTGCGCTCTCGCGCCTTCGCTTGCTCGACCTGAGCTTGCTGGGCAGTGGCGGCGGGGTGCGAAGTGAGCGGAAGCACAGCAAGGCTTGTATCAAGCGGAGAACCCAACAGCGGACCATGATCGACCTCGACGTTTGTCCCCTTGATCCCGAGAATATCCGCAAAGGCGGCCCGGCTTGCGCGCTCGGCAGTTTGCGCTTGGATCAGCTGAGTCCTGGCCACGGCTAGCTCGGCGTCGGCTCGTGAGGCATCGGCGCCGGGTCGAAGCTGGTTCTCGACGAGCACGTGAACCGACTTCGCAAAAACTTCCCTTCGTTGAACGTTGGCTTTCGAAGTGTTCACCACCTGCTCAGCCGCGAGAAGGGCGAAGAAAGCCTGAGCGGCCGCCGCCTCAACATCAAGGCGCGTCAAATCGGCGCGCGACCGCGCGGCAGTTTCACCGGCGCGTGCCACATCAACCGTTGCCCGCCGATAACCAAAATCAAAAGGCTCCCAGGAGGACAAAACGCCCGCCGCGCTTCCCCAAACGCTCCGGTTTGAGGTGTGCGCCAGCACAGGTCCGGAAATGGGCGATACGACTCCCTGCGGCAACAAAAGGCCGAAAATGTTATTGGCGGTGGCTCGATTTGATTGCCAGAGCGTGTTGACGCTCGGCAGATAAGCCGTGAACGCCAGGCTGACCCCGCCTTGCGCAGCTTGGATGCGCTCCAGCGAGGCCCGCACCGAAGGGTAATGCTCACTGGCGTACTGGATGGCCCGCGCCAGGGTGAAAACTTCCGCTCCAGGGGCGGAAGTCTGCGGTGACATGGTTTGGGCGAACGCTCCGGGCACAATGAGAAAAGAACAAAGTGTGAAAAGTACAGTTCTTTTGGCTGTTCTCACGGTCCACTCGCCTCCGGACTCTATTGCTTTAGTAAGCGACGAACAAGCACAACAGTCGCTATCCACGGCGCTCTTCCAACAGCTCACCGAGTAACTCCTTGACCTTTTCTTTCGCCGCAGCCAGCGCTCTACGCCCCGCGCGTTTGGCCCTGTAGACACGGCGAAACGCCCTGCCCGCCCGTATTTCCCTGGAGTAGAGGTAACCTCTCTTCTCGAGACCGTGCAGCAGCGGGTAAAGAGTTCCCGCGCTCAACTTGTAACCGTGGCGCTGCAACTCTTCGATCATGCCGAGGCCGAAGACCGGTCCCTGGCAGGCGTGATACAGAATGTGAATACGGATCAGCCCCGCACAGATTTCCCGGTCGTGGTTCTGCCTTTCGCTTCTCGCTCGGGGCATACGCTATCTAATTTCGATATCGAAAATCGATTACTTAACATACTTCCAGGTCGCGGGCTGTGTCAATACTCGGATCTCGCCGCGGCCTTCAAAGGGGAAACGTAACATTCTCTATCGCTGCAATCTGTGGTCTCAGTGCGCGGCACCAATTTGGAAGTTCAGGTTTGCGATCTGGTAGGCGTAATCATACTTGGCGCTGGCTTGCTCGATTTCCGCTTGGGTCTGGTTCAACTGCGCCTGGCTCAGTTCGACGATGTTACCCAATCCGAGTTTGTATCGCTCCTGAGAAAGGTCCAAAGCTTGATTGGCTTCATCAAAAAGCTGGCGAGTGAGGTCGAGGCGCTGGTAAGCGGTCTTGGCATTGAGCCACGCCACTCGAACGTCGCGCGCCACGCGATCCTGAAGGTCTCTCAGGTTTTCTACTTCGGCGCGAGCTTTAAGCTCGGCTTCGGCGCGGCGAGCGGAAAACAGGTGGCCGTTGAAGATGGGAATGTTGATGTTCAGCCCGCCCGCGGCGTAATTGTCGCCCAAGGCCGCCTGATGAATCGGAGTCAAGCCCGCCGTCGCCACCGCGCTGACCGTGGGAAACCACAGATCGCGCTCCGCCTTGGCCAATTTCTCCGCGGCTTGCTGACTATAGCGCTGGCTGATCAACTCGGGGCGGTCGCGGAATGCCTGAGTCAGCAAGTCCGCGAAGTCGGCCGGCAGAGCAGGAGGCAGCGGCGTGTCGGCCAAGTCATAACCGCGCTGGTCCGGGAAGCCGAGGGCAGCGGAGAGCGCGGCAAAGGCAGCTTGAGCATCATTCTGTGCCTGGACCAGCAGGAGCCGTGCCTGCTCCAGGTTGACGTTGGCGAAGCTCACGTCAAGGCCGGACTTCAATTTGCTTTTGGCCAGTTCAGTGACTTGATCGGAGACGAGTTGGCGGTCTTTCACGGTCTGCTCCGCGACTTTCAACACGGCTTGCGCCTTCAAGGCGTCGTAATACGCCTTGTCGACTGCAAGCAGCACGTCGGCGCGAGTGGTCTGGATGTTTTCCTGCGCCGCTTGAGCATTGAGGCGCGCGCCCGAGACAAGGTTTTGGGTGCGACCGAAGTCGGTGATCAGTTGGCCCACGGTTACGCCGTTCGCGTAGCGGTTGAAGATGATGGGATTGTTCAAGTAGCCCGCTGCGATGCGGCTGTTATGTTGGGCTCCGGCGCCCGTCAGGCTGCCGAAGGTGAACGGGTAATAGGCGGACTTTTCTTCGCGCGTCACCTGTTCGGCCGCCAGGGCCGAGTAGCGAACGGCGCGAATCTGAGGGTGATTCGTCAGCGCGATGTTCTCCGCTTCCTGGAGCGTGAGCTTCTGGACGGTCTGGGCGCTGGCCGTGAAGCTGCCAAAAGTGATGAGCAATGAAGAAAAGAGAAGGCGACGGAGCCAGATCATTGTGCCTCCAACGGTTCGGATGGAGATGCCTTTCCGGAGCGCTTGCCATAAACCAGCAGGTAGGCGGCGGGAACGATAAAGATGGTGAGCGCCACCGAAACGATGAGCCCGCCGATAATGGCGCGGCCAAGAGAGGCGTAAGCCTCGCTGCCCGTTTCGAGTTTCAAAGCCATGGGAATCAGGCCGAAGACCGTCGCGAGCGAGGTCATGAGAATCGGCCGCAGACGGATGCGGCAACTCGTGACCACGGCGTCGCGCACGGACATCTCCCCTTCGAGATGGTGAGCGAATTCCACGATCAAAATGCTGTTCGAGGTCACGATGCCCACCATCATCACCACGCCCATCAACGACATCACGTTGAGGGTGGTGCCGGTGACCCAGAGGAAGATCAAGACGCCGGTCAGGCCGGTGGGCACGGCGAGCAGAATGAGAAACGGATCGATGAAGGAACGGAACTGGGCCACCAACACCAGGTAAAGCAAGGCGAGCGCCAGGAATAGCCCAAACCCAAAGCTGCGGAACGACTGGCGCATGCCTTGCACCATGCCCCGCATCACCAGATTGACGCCTTCGGGCAGGCGTGTTTGGGCCATCACCTTGTCCACGGCACTGGCTACGCGGCCCAGGTCTTCGGTGGCAGGCGTCACGTAGACGTCGATGACTCGCTGAATCTGATAGTGATCCACCTCCGTCGGCGCCTTGAAGTGCGTCACGTTGACCACCTGGTCGAGGAAAGCCGGCTCATTCGAGGAAGGAGCACGAATGGGAATGCCCTTGAGCGAGAACAGACTATTGATGTCGCTCTCCGGGTACTGAACGGTCAGAAAGTAGTCGTTGCCGGTGCGAGGATCGATCCAGTAGCTGGGCGCGATCATTTGGTTGGAGGTCAGGGCGGTGATAACGTTATCCACCACTTCCTTCTGACTGAGCCCGAGCTCGCCGGCGCGCACCCGGTCCACCTGAAGCTGGAGGGCGGGGTAGTCAATATCTTGCGGGATGTAAACGTCACTGACGCCGCGCAAGTTGCGAATCTTGCGCGCCAGGTCGGTGGCGACGCGATAGGTGGACTGCATGTCCCGGCCGGAGACCTGGAGATCAATAGGGGCGGGGAGGCCTTGGTTCAAGACCGCATCCTGCAAGCCGCCCGATTGGAAGAAGGTGCTGACCTGCGGTAGTTCGTCATCCAGCCGCTTTCGGACTCGGTCCATATATTCGTAGCTGCCAATCTTGTGGTCGTCATTGAGCGCCACTTGGATGGTGGCGGTGTGCGGCCCGGAGTTGCTGGTATAGATGGACGTGAAATCGGGCACCACGCCGATGTTGGAAACCACCAGCTTCAAATCGTGGGGATCAACCATTTGATGGACGACGTCCTCGACCTTGGACACCAACTTTTCTGTCAATTCCACGCGCGTGCCGGTTGGGGCCTTTACATTGACGACGAACTGGCCGGCGTCGCTGCGGGGAAAGAACGCCTCTCCCAGCAGCGGAAATAGGAGCAGGCTCAGCAGAAAGACGCCGAGGATGGCGCCCACAACCCGCCACGGGCGCAGTAAGTATTGGTCGACCTTAGCCTCATACCAGTCCAGCATCCGATGGAATCGCTTGTTAAAGGCCGCATTGAAGCGGGCACCCCACGACGGGCGCACCTGACTGGCATCAGGCAAGAGAGCCTCGGACGTTCCTTCGTGCGGGGCCTCGTGTTGAACGCCCTTGATGAGCTTGGCGCAAAACAGTGGGACCACCGTCATGGCGATGACGTAGGAGGCGAAGAGCGCCAAAACGACCGCCAGAGCGAGGGCGGAGAATAGGAACTTGCTCACTCCGTACAGGAACGTTACGGGGAAGAAAACCACGGCGCTGGCGATGGTGGCGGCCAGGACGGCCATACTGACTTCCTGCCCGCCTTTCTCTGCCGCCACTTCGGGAGGCTCGCCCAGCTCCATGTGGCGGAAAATGTTCTCCAACACGATCACCGAATTGTCAATCAGGCGGGAGAACACAATCGCCAGGCCCGCCAGCACCATGCTGTTGATGGTGCTGCCGCCGAAATAGAGGGCAATGAGAGCAGCCAGCGCGGAGAGCGGAATGGATAGGAACACGGCCGCCGTGCCACGTAGGCTGCCCAGAAATAACAGCACCATCAATCCGGTGAGCAGCAGCCCCGTGCTGCCCTCATGAATCAGGGTGCTGATGGCCTTCTTGACGAATTCCGATTGATCGAACACGACGTTGGTCGCCAGTTGCTTGGGCACATCCACCAGACGCTGAAGCGTGGACTTGACGGCATCCACCACGGCAATCGTATTGGTGTCACCGCCCTGCTTCATGATGGGAAGAAACACGGATCGCTGGCCGCCCACACGCACGATGCCGAGCTGGATGGTGGAAGCGTCCTTGGCCGAACCGACATCCGCCACCGTGACGTACTGGTCTCCCACGGTCTTAAGTGGAACCTTGTTGAGATCAGGCACGCGTTCGATTTCGCTGTTGGTGTAAATGTCGTAGTCGTAAGGGCCGATTTTGGCATCGCCGGCCGGCAGAATCAGGTTGGACTTGTTTACGGCGTCGACCACATCCATCACGCTCAGGCCGTGAGCTTGCAGTTTCAGAGGATCGACATAAACCATGATTTGGCGGTACTTGCCGCCGAAGGGCGGCGGAACCGACGCGCCGTATGCCGTCGCCAACTGGTCGCGCACCGCGTACTGGCCGGTATCGCGGAGTTGTGCCTCCGAAAGTCCCTCGCCCTTCAACGTCACCAGGCACACCGGAAGGCTGGAAGCGTCAAACTTCATCACGACCGGCGGCAGGGTCCCTTTGGGCAAGCGTCCCAGGTCGGCCATGGCCAGGTTGGAGATTTCTGTGGCGTCTGAATCCGCGTTGGTTCCCGGCTGAAAGTAAACCTTGATGATGCTCACTCCTTCGAGAGAGCGCGATTCCATGTGATCGATGCCCGCGCCGAGCGTGAAGAAGCGCTCAAAGCGCCCGGTGATGTCTCCCTCCATTTCCTCCGGAGGCATGCCGCTGTAAAAAGTAGCCACCACCACTTCCGGAATGTTGATGGTCGGGAATAAGTCCACCGGCATGCGCAGGACGCTGGTGAGACCGATCACCACCACAAAAAGGCAGAGCACAATGATGAAATAAGGATTACGAATAGCGAAACGTGACATTAACTGCCTCCCTCCATCTCTTGCGATTCGACTAATTTCGGCGCCACGCGCTGGCCGTCCCGCAACTGGCTTGTGCTGCCGACCACCACCAAATCACCCTCCGAAAGCCCGGAGAGAATCTCAATCTGGCTGTGGGTTTCCATGCCGAGGGTGACCGGCTGAACTTCGATTCGCTTATAGCTATTCACCAAGTACGCGACGGCTTTGTTGCCCTGCCGGGAGATCCCTTGTACGGGAACTACCAAGACGTCGCTCTTCTGCTGAGTGGGGAAGGAAACATAAGCGTACATCCCGGGCACGATTTCGAGCTGAGGATTGGGCACATCCACTTCCGTCATCATCGTGCGTGTGGATGAATCCACCTTGTCCGTGAAGCGAGCAACCGTGCCTTGGAAGGTCCTGTTCAGAGCCTGCACTTCCACGCTCACTTTCTTGCCCAGAATCACCGTCGGCACATCGGCTTCCGGGACCGGGATTTCGAGCCGGAGCAAGCCGTTCTGTGAGAGCTTGACCAGCGGTAACGCCTGCTGCTCGGAGGTGGTGCCAGCGGCCAGCATCGCGCCGGTATCCGCATAACGCGCGGTGATCACTCCATCGAAAGGAGCCGTGATTCTGGTATAGTCGAACAGCGCCTGCACTCGGGCGCGATTCGCCACGGCTTCGTGCCGATGTTCCTGGGCCGCCGCCAGGGCCGCCTGGGCCGCCGCTACCTGTGCTTCTGCCGCTTGATCTTTGCCTTCGGCGTCATCCACTTCTTGCTGCGCGATGAGTTCCGGACGCGCTTTGATGACGCCTTCCAATCGCGAATAACTCAGGTGCGCAACGGTATAGTCGGCTTGGGCGCGCTTCAGTTCGTGTTGAGCTTTTTCCTCCTCCTGCTCGCTCTGCGCCATTGCTGCCGCCGCTTGGTTCAGCTCGTCCTGGAGTTCAGGAACTTCAAGAATGGCCAGCGTCTGACCTTTCTTCACCCTGTCTCCAAAGTCCACATCGATATGCTTCACGTAACCGGGCACTTTGGCGTGGACGTCAATTTCCTGAAACGGTTTGAACTCTGCGGCGATGCGTAGCCCCTCCGAGAGGTTCGTGCGTACCACTTTGGCCACCGCCACGTTCAGGACCGGGCCGGACTCAGCGTCAGTCGTCTCCGCGATGCCGGGCTTCTCGTGCGAGCAGCTCACTGAGGCCAGCAGTGCCACCAGAGCGAGCGCGGCGAGACAGGCATGTGGCGTGTGGCAAGTGGCAAGTGGCAAGTTGAGGATGGTTTTCCTCTTACCGCCTTCCGCACTCCACTTGCCGCTCTCTTTGCAGATTTCAGTAATCATCTCCAACTCCCTTCGTGACTCATCTTGTGCAGTGCGGGCGAAGCCCGCCTTGGACTGGGGTAGCGCCAGCTACCGCCTTTCCCCGTTCGCGATCAAAAGGCGGGAGTTTCGCTCCCGCACTCCAAGGCGCCTGCGGCGCCGGTCACGGGCGAAACTGGTCCTCCCACACGGACTCCTTGACGGCTTCGCGCAGCTCTTCCAAAGACGGACTTGGCGAATCGGTGATCTTGAGGATCTGGCGTTCCAGCGCCGCCACTTTCGCGGCGTATGCCGGAATGTCTCGGGCGATAGACGAGGGTATTCGGATCACCCCGTGCCGGTCGCCGTGCAAGAGGTCGCCCGGCCGAATCGTCAAGCTCCCTACTTCGACGGGCCCTCCAAACTCCAGCATGTGGTAGTAAGCGCGGGACACTGCAACGTTTCCCGCGAAGAAACAAAAACCAATTGACTCCGCGGCCTCCAGGTCCCGCACCGCGCCATTGGTAACCAGCCCCGCGCATCCAAGCGCTTTGTAGATGTGAGCGTGAACTTCGCCAGCGCACGAGCCCCGTCCGGGCTGGCGGTCCAAGTCTTCGATGACGACGATGCGCGGAGCCGGAATGGTGAGCACGTAATTCCACCACTCCGTTCGGTTCGGATACGGCCTTTCGGCCATCGGCGGTTCCGAGGTGCGAATTCGAGCTGTGGCTGCGTACCCTACCATGGGCCCAAGATTGGAAAACACGCAGCGCACGCTCGGATCCATGTAACCTTCGTTGCGCAGTCGAACGTTAAACGAATCGATCGCATCCGCCACTTGACAACTGGTGAGAGATCGCAACTTTTCCAGTTCTTCCTCTGTCAGGATCGCGTCCATCGGCATTCAACTCCCCTCGGAATACTTCGCGCGCCATTCGCCTGGCCTCGTTTGGGGCGGCGAATGACGAGCGATCGGCAGTCTTCCCTATTCATCAGAATCTGGCCCGGCGGTCTTAACGCACTTCGAAATAAGTGTCGAGGGCGCGGGACCGGTGGAGGCTCCATCCATCATCCTGAGCATGATCAGCAACGGTGGCCGTGACCACGCAGGAACCCGTGTTCCTTATGCTGAAGTGCGCTCCCCGGAAACCCTTTTTCTCCTGAACCGTTGCGCAAACCGTCCTTTTCTCACCGCCGTTGTAGACCACAGCATGGGTCGAGCGGTCGTAGATCAAGCCCGGAAGCTCGGCCACGGTTGGTTGCGGGCCACGGTCTCCGCTAGCTTGGTAACCTACCTCATGCGGATACGTGTACTCGACCACCACCCGAGCGCGGCCCGTTTCTTTGTTGACCTCGAAGTGGAAGCCCGCCATCGAGACCGGACGCAAAGGCTCGCTGCCGGTATTCGGTCTGTATTCCGCTGGTACAGTGTCGATCTTGATTCTGGTGTCGGCCGGGGGCGTAGCGGCAAGCCCCGTCGCAAGAACAAAAGGCAGTAAAGCCAGGCGTATCATGTGTCCTCCTATGATTTTTCAACGAGGTTAGGCGCCACGCCCGTCCCGCCTTGCGGGACCGAAAGGCTCAGTCCCGAAGGCCACTGCAAAGCGTGGCGCAGGCCAACTGTTTTTCGACCGCAGGATATCTCAAGAAAAAGCTGTGGGGATTAATCAGGCGGTAGGAGGAGCTCGAAGAGAGGAGTGACGGTAGAATCCTGGGGCCGGAGCGCGCGGCTGGTCGCTCTCGAGCCTCGCGATTGCACCCGGCTGGAGTTCATCGCAACGGACGACGCTATCTAGCACCCGCAGAACTGTCGCGCCCTGTGACGCAGCGCTCCGGTGCTCGTGAATCTTGCAGGTCTTACAGATCCAGTGGGACGCGCTCGACCGCGGCATCGCAAAGCTGTACTTGGCGAGTGCGGAAAGTGAGAAAAGGCTGGCCAGTAGGAGAAGAATGGCTAGCTTCCAAGCAGCAGTGCCGCTCGCCGCCTTTCTCCTAGCGGGCTGTCCAGTCATGGTGTTCTTCTTGTATTCCATCGAGGGCGTGAATTCGGCCATCAGTGGTTCGAAGCCTTATGATACCCCAAGGATGCCCGGAGCACCAGACCTATTTCTCTGGCCAAGCGATTCTGCTCACGGGCAATCATCTTTCCCGGCTGCCAGCATTGATTCTCGACGGTTCGGCAAGAGCGACGCTGACCCGGAGAATTGTTGATTCGTGCTCGCCACGATCGACCCCTTCGGACGATCGCAAAATGGAGTGACGTTGGTCTTCTGGAGGGGCGCTCTCCGGGCGCCGAAAATACGGCGGCCGGCCCGCCCCGACGGGCCGAGGATACCGTTGCTACAACATTGGCTGTCTCTGTAGCGGGAATGTCCGTGCTGTCGGCTACGGTGCTCAAGACGAAAAGGGGTCACCAACTCTTCGATGGTGACC